>Ga0302186_10000683_pt1 | contig 29827 bp, 25 predicted proteins | sample II_Bog_E1_2_FD_198782 | JGI IMG/M metagenome (GOLD analysis project Ga0302186, IMG submission 198782) | Peat permafrost microbial communities from Stordalen Mire near Abisko, Sweden - II_Bog_E1_1 | ecosystem: Environmental > Terrestrial > Soil > Wetlands > Peat | place: Sweden: Abisko... | reverse complement strand
ATTAATGTTTTTCAAAAATATTGAGTTTAAATTTTTTTTATTTAAAAAAAAAATATTTTTTTTTTTCTTTTAAAAAAAAATTTCCGGAATTGATATTTTTTTTTATATAAAAAAAATTTTCTTTTTAAATATAAGCAAATCAAAATTTACTTTTTAGACTTTTAAATAAATTGAAATTATTTAAAAATATTTTCAAAACAAAAAGATGTGGAAAAAAATAATTTACATAAGAAAAAAAATTAAAAACCTTAATTTGGACTGTTGCATTTCAAAAAAATTTTGCAATTTTTTGATGATGATTTCTTAACCACTTAAAATATTTGATAATTTACATATTTTTGAAAATTTGCTTGTTGTGTGAGTTTTGTTCGAAGCATTTTCCAACAAATTAATAACGCATCATTGAATCTTCTATTTTTGGGTCAATTTGGTATTCCCATTTTTCCGTTTTATCTAGCCTATCTTTATTGTTCACTCTGCCGAAAGGGTGAACGCCATCTGAAAAAATTTCATGAATGATTATCCCAAGGCCCAAACATCAATCTTTTCACTCACAGTCTTTTTGGTCTTTATGATTTCAGGGGCAACATAACCTGAACTACCTTTTTTGTTTTGCTTTTGAATCTGTTATTAAAATGTTGGTTATCAATTACCTGAACACATCATTCACGATAGCCAAACATTTTTCCAGACAAATTGTATTGTTGAACAGTTACACTATCGTGAGCAAGCTCATTGAAATATAATAAATACATTCCATATTGGCTTCAGAGACAACGCCTGAACTATATTATTTGATTATATATGCTTTCATATTGGAAAAAATATTAATTTTTTTTTCACACCTCTGAGAAAGCTCTTTTTTAACAATGCTTCATATCATATGATTTTCTATTTGACTGACGCTAATTGTGATCAGAAGCTGACTTTCGATGAATTCTATGTCCAATTCTTGCTTTTGATCTCCAAATCGATTTACTTGAAATGAGTTGTTGAATTGTTTTGCATTTTAGTATGGGAGAAAAAATATTTAATAGGGTTTTTTAAATAAAATTATAAAATGAAACAAGATTTGAAATTTGAAAATATTTTCAGTAAAAACTTAAGTTTTAGACATAAGTCACATAACCGAATAAAAATCTGCGAAGAAATTTTTCTTAAATTTTAAAATTTATGAAAAATAATATCAAAACTTACAACAAATCAATAAATTTTTATTTCTTCATTTTTCTACTCCTAAACATCTCTTCAAAATCCAAATGCTGTTGTTTTGAAACTGACATTGGATCAAGTCTAAATCGTTTGTCTAATGTATAAACCCAATTATGAAGCCATTTCTTCAAAACTATATCATCTTTTGAAATAATTGTTTTGTTGTTTTGGCCTCCGCTTACTAAAATATTTAGCGAACTAACTAAAGCAGGGTTTTTCTTTGGAATTATTGGTTGAATGTCAAACAGTTCTTTCAAATCTTCATCATCACTTTTTTTTATAATTTAAGATATCTAATAAATCTAGAAATTTAAACTAATAAATACTTGGAATGGTCATCGTTTTTTTCTTCCTTTTCATTTTTTTGAGAATTGGAAACTTTTTCAGGTTTGTTTTGAACCTCTTTTCTCATTTTTTTCCTTTTAAACAAAGTAGAAAATATAAAAAAAATGAAATTACAAATTTCTTTCTTCTTCCATTGTGTTGTTGTTTTTTTTCTCCATTGAAATTTTCAATTTTTTGTTTCTCGTTCTTTTTTTATTTTTTTCTTCAAATTGAAACTCTTCTTCATTCTCTTCTTCTGAAATTTCCATCCTTTCAATTCTTTTTCCAATAATGTTGTTTAATGAAACACCATTAATCATTTCATGGTCGCTTTTTTCTTTTGGTGATTCTTGCTTTTCATTTTCTTCTTCTTCCATCACATGGTTTTTGTCTTCTTCTTGGAAAGTCTTTTTGTCTTTTTTCTTGGGCTTTATTTCATTTGGAGTATGTTCGTTTCTTTTGTCTGAAAACAATGAAGGTTCTCCATTTCTTGTTTTCATATCAATCAATTGTTCAATGTTTAGAGAATGATTGGAGGTCATACTTTTATGAATTGTTGGGTCTTGAGTTTTTTCCGAATTTATTTGGTTCAGCAAAAATGTTTTCAAAGGATCTTCAAACCCCTTAACAATGCAAGAATAGTTGAGAGGGTGGAGGTCAAATATTTTCCTTATCGAATGCAGCTCCTCAGTGATAACTACTCATTTTAATAGATTTTTTAATGAATTTATTGCTTACATCGTTGATGATAATTTGTTTGATGATTGTAGCAAAATATTGGGATAAACCTTTAAAATTGTTTTTACCATTTAATTTTAAATAAAAAACCCAGGTGACTTATTTAAAAATGTTGCTTTTTCAATAGTGTTCCATGTAGGTATAATTCCCTTAAGATAATTTTAAGTTTTCAGAAAAAAAGAAAAAAACTTGTCGTTGGGCACAAGAAACATGAAAAGATGCAGGACATCCAGTTTCCAATCCAAAATCACACTAGATATGCATAAAGTACTCAAATTAAAAAAAAAAAATAAGAAAAGAGGATAAAACTTGAATACAAGCGCCATATTTTACGTTGCATATCTCACAAATCAAAGAGTGTCTTTCCAAATTATAGGCGAAATTCGTTAATCGTTCCTTTCTTGAATAGATTTAAATAAAGAAATAATTAAAAATAACTTTTCATTTGTTTTTCCGAGTTCAGCTATCCATTTAATGCAGGATAAATGGGACTTTTTCAAATTTTCAAAATCATTAACAAATGGAAAATAAAATACCCACAAAAACCCATTGAGCTCTTTCATAATCCCCTTGACTTCTGGGCAAAATGTGCATTTTACCGAATAGAAAGAGAGCTTTTTTGATAAAAGATAGTCGCATCTCTGGCAAAACCATTGATCACTAGGCACTTCCTTTAGTAATTCCCCTCCATAACATTGCTGATGCACAGCACCTTCACATAAATCACAAATTACTATTAAATCTTCCTCCGAATAACTCTTATTCAAACAAACATCACAATAAATGTCCTCATCTCTCTCATATTTCTAAGCCAAAACTTTAAATTAGCCAAGTTTAATAATTTTTACTGTTATTAGCCTAGAACATTCTGATTTTATATCCTCGAAAGAATTTGATTTGTAGTCAAAAGGTATTGGAAAGTTCTTTTTTTTTTCTTCAGTCAGGATTTTTCTCAAATCTGGCTCAAGAATATAATATTCAGATGCACGGATTTTGGGTTGAAATTGGGCTTCTATGGAAGTTATGAGGAGGTTACAGGAAAAAAACCTTTACTTGAGGACAAGGAAGCTTTTTTTTTGTTTTTTTTACGATATTTGGAATTGTTTTCCATTTGGGCGGAATTTTATTATTTGGGTCATTAAGAAAAACTTTAAATTTAGGAAGGAAATTTTTTATGTCTCGAAAATTTAGACTGAATAGGATAATTTCAAATTTATATTTAATGGTTTTTTATATGAATTTGTAAAGTAATGAATACTAATTATTTGAACAAAAATTTTATGTATAAAACAACTATAAATCATAAATTTGTTCCCTTCCTGATTTCCTCATGATGATCCGAATATGAGGTAGGATTCCATCAAAAAATGTATTTTTCCATAATTCGAGATTCTAGTAACTTTTAGCTTCTTTAGAATTGGTTTAATACAGATCTTTGTATATAAAACACCCAAATTACATATGACTTTAATTGAATTAAGTGTTTTTTTGACAATGGTGTTTGAAAGAGAACCTGAGTTCTTATTTGAATACAATAAAATTTAATTTTTAATAATTTTTTTTTTTAAGTTTGGAACCCATAAATAAAAATTAGCATCAAGCTTTAAATGAAAGGAAAATTGTGAAATTTTCATTCCTGATATTTTTCAGTAATTTTCTTTCCAAGTATAAGCTAGTGTAACTAGTTGCGGGTGAAGAACCTATTCCGGATTCAGATCCCGTTTAATTAACCAAAAGAAAAGAACTAAAATTCAATACATGTAAAACTTTTTTTCTCTCAAATAAAAACAAGTTTACCCTTTAGCTTTTTATAAAATTTTCATTTTGAAATTTAAAAGTTCATTTAAAAATTTGTCAAATGAGGAAAAAAAATTTTCAAATAATTTTCAAGAGAAACTCAAATTAATAAGTTTTTTTAAAAAATTTATGACCCATAAATAAAAATTAGCATTAAGCTTTAAATGAAAAGGAAATTGTAAAATTTTCATTCCTGAGTATTTCAGTAATTTCCTTTCCAAGTATAAGCTAGTCTAACTAGTTGCGGGTGAAGAACCTATTTCGGATTCAGATCCCGTTTAATTAACCAAAAGAAAAGGACTAAAATTCAATAAAACTTTTTTTCTCTCAATAATAAAACAAGTTTACCATTTAGATTTTTATAAAATTTTAGTTTGAAATTAAGAAGTTCATTTAAAAATTTGTTGCAAAAAGTTTTTTACAAAATAAAAATCTCATTTTTTAATTTCACGTTTTAAATTAAAATTAATGTTTTAAAGAGCATAATTTTATTATTTTTTGGGATTAAACTTGCTCTGATATAGAACTTCTTGCAATTCCTTTTCATATAGATCTTCTGGATCAAAATCTTGTTTCACAGGAGGTATTGAGCTGATTTAATATAAAAACATCTATTATTGTTCAATTATTTTACTTTTTATTCTGATCATTGTTTTCATTATTTGTTGGACTATAATAAGTTTTGTACTGTTCCCCATTAATAGGGTTGGCATAATCATTGGGGTTAGAATATAATTCACTATTTGTTTTCGAAATTTTTAAAGAAAGAAAAATAGTGAAATTTTACAACTTTTGCAAATGAATGGCGAAACTTAAATCTGAAATCGTCTGTTCATAATCTATTACATTTATAAAATTTATTCCCAAAAAATTCAATAAAAGAAGCACTTTTTTCTGTTGGAGGCACAAATTTATTGCTTTCATCTTTGTTTGGAACGGGTTTATTTGGTTGTGAATTCATCGCTTTGCTGCTAAAAGATGTGGAAGCTGGTTTTTGATTCATAGGGACATTTCTCTAAATTAAAAAAAAAAATCTCAAAATTCCATAATTTCGTACACTGGGAATATTTTGTCCAATTCCAGGTGATTTGTTTTCTGGAAGCTTGTTCTTATAATCCTGCATTTCCATTTTCCCTTTATGTGGTTCGTTTTTATTAATATTCAGATTTGGTTTGTTTGGATATTCCTTTTCATAATCCTGCATATGTGGTTTCTTTGGATTGTATTCAACACTATTCTTTTTCTCATAGAAATTGTGGGTGTTTGTGGTGTTTTGTTTTTTCTCCTTATCATCCAAAACTTTCGTATTAAGGTTGGTCGGGTTATGATAAGTGGGAAAATTTGGATTTGTAGATGTAGATTTAGAGATATTTGGGTTTGGGTTATAATTGGAGGGATAAGGATTGGATGGCTTATTTTTGAGTGCTTGTTGTGAATACAACTGTTCTTTTTCTTTATTTTTGTCCCGATAATTGTTTATATAGTTTTCATATTGTTTTCCTGGTATATTAGGTTGATTTTTGGATGTGATGGGTTTGTCTTTTTCTTTTTCTTTAGCAGGAATTTCAAAGGGGTTTTTTTGAATGCCTGATGGTATTTCTTTTGTGAGATTAATAGGATCTCGTTGAGGTGGGATTTTATTTAATTCATTGGATTCTTTCCGGTTATAGCCATATTGGTCTTTTGGTGCTTGATAGTTGGTTTCTTTCTCAAGATAAGTGAATGAGTCTTTCTTTTTGGGGTCTCTTTTTCCATTTTTGTATTGATCGTTTTGAGGATAAGAAGACTGTTTTTGATAATTTGTTGATTCTTTCTTATAATTAGGTGGGTCTTTCATATAATTCTCAGGCTCTTTTGGCAAATTCCCATAATCTTTTTGGTAATTCAATGAGTCTTTGTAAGGATTTATTGGGTCTTTTTGAGGGTTTATTGGATCTTTCTGGTAACTGGTTGAGGGATACTTTTGATAATTACTCGTTTCTTTTGAAGGAATATTAGGAACTTCCTTTTTAACCTCCTTTTGGATTGGATAACTACTCGGTTTATCATGAAATGACCCTCCTTTTTGTGGATAGTTTGAAGGGTTTTTGCTTGGAATTTCAGTTGTTTTCGGTTGTTGATAAAACCCTTGGTTCTGCTCCTCACTTAGGGCTATGAGACAACTTGTCTCATGATTTTCGAAATCTCTCAAAATAACATTCTTATTACAATAGGGGCACACCTTAGTTCGACTGCTGCATTGATACACATGATCTGAATATTTATCTTTCTCGATTTTCAAAGTGCAGAAAGTACACAATTTTGGTTTCATTTCGCAATTTGCGACATGAGGCTCGTAAAACTTTGCTTCGAAGTCTCTTTTGCAATCGGGACATTTTTTCTTTAAAACAAATGCAATTTTATTCGCTCAAAATATTAAATTTACCAGAGCATGAACCTCCAAATCATGTGCTTCCTGTTCTTTTTTATCGATCATCTCTCGGCATTTGGGACATGGTTTCACATTCCTGAAACAATAAGCTTCATGTAAGGTGATTTTGCTTTCTGGCAATTTTTTATAACTGCAATTTTAGAAAAAAAGGGTAAAATCAATAGGAGGGGGAAAATGGACCAATTAGAACATATTGCTGTCTGCTCGTCAGCCATTTTTTCAGCGAGAGAAATTTGAAATTTCTATGGAGTTTATCTAAAATTTAAAATTTTGGTTTTGCTTTGAAATGACTTGAACAAAATATTTAAATTTTTAATAATAAGAGAAGGCAAGCAAATTTGATCAGCAATTAATTAATAATTTATGTTTTTTTTTTTAGTTCAGAATTTTGCAAACTTCTTAAAAAAACAGAAGACAAAATTAAAAATAAAAACTATGGAATATTTTCAGAATTATTTCATGAAAAAATTCAAAATTTCTGAGAAATTTTGGATGTTTTTTTTTTACAATTAAAAAAACTTAATTTTTTAAATTTATTATTTAATTATAATTTTTTGTTAAAAACAAGAAAAACACCCTTTCTTTAAAAATTTAATGCAAAATTCAGAAGATCACAAAGAAGACGATGAATCCGGAGACAGTTTCGAGGAAATCGTTCCAGAAAAGGAGGAAGAGGATTATGAGATCATCACGGGTCTCCGTGAGAAGATAGTCCGAATCAACAGTCTTTCCCTTGAAAAATCTCGTGTTTTCTCTTTATTTATCTTTCGATTTATCCCATCTCTAAATTAAACCAGACCTGGATATCATGTGGCACATCCAAAGGATTCCGAGTTTATTTTCAAAAAGACCTGAAGCTTTTCTTGAAACGCGAGGGGTCACAATTCTTTTTTGAGGTATTTTTCAAAAAAAAAGCTATGACTTTCTAATTTTTCTAATTAAATAAATAAATAAAAGTCAGGAATTCAATCTATTCAAGCTCTTTATACAAGCTACCTTTTCGCTTTGGTTCCTGACGGACTCAATAAGAAGTTCTCTGATACCAAGATTTATTTATGGGACGAAAAACAACAACTGATTTTAAAAGAAATCGAATGTTTCAATTTTATCATGAAATTCGAATTTCTTCGTGAATTTCTCATTGTTCAAACTGAAGGCAAATTCCCACGAATTTCAATAATTTCGCTTTCTTCCAATGAAACAACCAAGGTCTTTATTTTAAATTATGAATCTAAATCCTTCAGTATGAACCTTGATGAAAAAAAACCGATTTTAGCTCTTTTGCGAGACCAAAACATTCTACAAATTTACAATTTCCTGTCTAAATTCGATTATTCCTTCGAAAGCAAATATGATGAAGTCCAAACAATCGCTTTGAATCGAAAAGGCAATCGTTTGGCCTGTTCGAATAAAGAAGGGACCTATGTTTCGATATATTCTTTGCCAGATAAAGAGTTGCTTTTGGAGCTTTATAGAGGAAGGAACCCTTGCAAAATCAAACAAATGTCCTTCTTTTCAAACGGGAATTATTTCCTTATCCATAGTGATAGAGAAACCCTTCATATTTATGATATCGAGAAAAAGGAAGTGAATTATACCTTGATTCCAGTGGGTATTGTTAATATGATCCAAAACAAATACCTGTCATCTTTCGCGAAATATTATATAAACACGCAAAAATTCAGTAAAAAAAAGGAAAAAGAAGCGTTTTTAGGAGAAAAAGGCCTTTTTCAGGACTCGTTGATCTTCGATTTGGAAGATAATAGTCTAATTATTGTCAAAGATAATGGAGATTGGGAAAGAATGGGATTTGATTTGGAAAAAGGAGGCTGGGGAGTCAAATTAAAGGAAAAGGAATGGTTTGATGGATGGGACCTTATTGAGGAGAATGTTAGAGGGATCATGCGAGTATTGGGAACTTCTATAGCTCGGAATTTGAAGATTATAAAGAAATAATTAAATTTTATTCGTTTTTTTTGGAGGTGATTTTATGTATTTTCTCCTTTGTTATTGAAGAAATCGAGAAATAATTAAATAAATCAGCAAAATGTAAACACAAATTAGATAGGGAAAAAATTTGGTGGATTGTGGTGGGATCAAGATAGATTTTTTAAGGATATTTGAGTATTGGTTCTTCAGGGAAACAAGTTTCTCAAATTCCAATGAATTTTCTTTATTCTTCCGGTTTTTTTCGTGAAGCATGAGTTTCTGGTCTATTAATTGAGCTTCTTCAAGCTCCAAAGACTTGATTTCAAAGGAATAATAATCTTTTTCTTCTTCAAATTCGAAATTCATCGATAAATTCAGACTTTCTTCTTCTGGAACTTTATTCTCTGATCTCAGGACTTCATGAAGATCAAGATTCTCTTTAATCAAGGTTTTCACCTTAAATTTGGTTTCAAAAACCTGGGACTTTGAAGAGTAAAGTTCTGTTTTTTGATCGATAAGCTCTTTTTTCTTCTGGGACAAAGAAACCTTCTCGTTATAAAGCAGCCATTCTTTATTCTTTAAATCAAGTTCTAAAGAATCTACAATTTCTTCCTTAATTTTCACTTCAGCTTTCAAAATCCTTATTCGAGCCATAGCTTCTATAAATGTATCAGAAACCTCCTTAATATTCCAAGTGATTTTCCTGATCATATCCATGATTTTTCCATATCTTCTTTGTAAAAAGTCATAGATTTTATTCAAAAAACCTTGAATTCTATTATTTTCCTCTAAAATCTTGAATTCCTTATGTTTTCGGTCGATTTCCAATAGATTATCATGTATTTTCGTCTTTAAATCGTCTTTTTTCATAATTTGTTGCAAATTATCATCAAAAACCTGTTCATAAATCCTTTGAACCTCAGTTTTTCTGGCTTCTAGCCTGGAAATCATCTCCTGAGGAGGTCCTTCCAAAGGCTGTTCTATAATTTCTCTATCCAAAAGATCTTTCTTAGCTTTTTCCTGTTCTAACTCTTCTCTTAACTTCAATTCTTTCTTCAAAGCATCTTCCTGAGAAGTCAAGATCATTGGAGGCAGCTTTTCCTGGAAAATTATATTCATTTGTTGCAATTCTTCTTCTGTGAACTTCTTCGAAATTTGTCTTAAAATATCATCGAAAAATTGCTTCATTTCATTGGTTGGCAACTTTTTCTGGATATTTTCTAATATTCCTTCAAATTTCCGAGGCAACTGTCGCTTTTTCCTTGCAAATCTCAAATTTAATTCCTCTTCTGGAAATTGTCTTAGTTTCTCTAAATCTCTCTTGTTGTTTTTGAGATTATCATTAAAACCTTCTAAAATTGAGCCCAACCCTCTTTTTTTCCCTTCTTTTGTGTCGCTTTCTAAGCTGGAGTTGGAAGTGAATTTCTGGCCGTTTCCAGGGTAAAATTCAGGGAATTCCAATGAGAAAGCTGGAAAGTCTTGCGAATTTGAAGAAATTAATTCGGGTGGGTTCGAAAGTGAAATATTTGAGAAATTGTGTGGTTTTTCTAAGAGATGCAAATTCATATTTGAAAAGAAAATTTTGAGGAAATATTTAGTTTGAATTTAATTCGTGGGTTTTTCTTTCGATTTTTTATTTTTCGATTAAACGTGAATTATTATGGACTTTTTTTAAAATTCGTCTATTTTTATTTTTTGACTTTTTTCCCTGTTCTATCACCGATAAACGCGTCCATCCCGAAAAGATCATCATTCTATTAACAAAAAATTAATGAAATCTTATCATTTTAAAGGAAAAATTTACATGTCTTTCGAATTCAACTGGCTTAGTTCGAGCTGCTTTCTTTTCCGCGCCTTCAAAACCTCTTGCGGGTTCTTTAGTCAATGCTTTATGAACTCTAGAAAAAAGCAATTAAATTTTCTTAGATTAAAAAACATTAAAAACTCATCATTTTCCTTGGATTCTTCATCAGGATTTTCAGCTTTCGACTTATAAATTGAAGCTGCAGTTTTATCTGTAAACAAAGGCTTATCATAAACAGTATATTCCTCATCGCTTCCGAACCCCTATTAAATCCCTTTTTTAAATATCCGATTTTTTAAAATTTTACTGTGTCAAGTCCTGCATTTTGATTGAAAAGTCTTTGATCAAACATCAACTCATTTTGAGTGGGTTGAGCTTGGCCCAATGCGATTTTCTCAGTAATATCCCTTTCCTCATCTCTAATGACCTTGGATTTCTTCGATCCCAAATCATCGATTCTCTTTTCCCTTTCGATCTCTCTTTTCCTTATATATCTCAATTGATCTCTTTCACCTTTCTCCTGTAATTCCTGTTCACCAAGTTCCTTTTTTTCTCCAGGAGCATCCTGCGAATTCTCGATCAAAAGACGGTTTTTCTCTTCTCTGGCTTTCGAAGCAGCGTCCCTCATCTGTTCCTCCTTTAATAATTTCTCTTTATAAGCCAAGGTTTTCTGCAATCTATTCCTTTCTTCGATTTCTTTTCTCGCCTGTCTTTCAGTCAAATAATAAATATCAGCCAATTGAGCGAATTTCTCATTGACTGTATGCTAACATTATAAATATATATATTTATCTGCTTAGAAAATAGACTAAAAAAACGTACATTCTGCAAGGTTCGACCATCTGCTGACAATCTCATTTCAATAGGAATCGTATATCCTTTGGCATTTTTCCAATTAGAAATACATGGAGGTATCTTCCAATCTAATTGATCTTTCGCAGTCAATTTCCTTGGTGGTGAATGGAGAATCGTCGGTGGAGGGGATCCTGGTCCCTGTGGGATTCTCTTATGTTTAAATTGAGCTGGTTGAAGTGGATCTTTTTGAGTTTCATGCATTTGGATGATCCTTTGAGGGGCGCCATCAACTAATGGCTTATTCGGGTTTGAATTTGGTGTATATTTGACGAAATGCGCTTGATCACGTCGCATGGTTTCTGCGAATCGATTATGTGAACTTTCGGTTTTTACATTGATAATCGAAGAAATCTTTGATTTCGTGAACTTCGCAATTTCATTGGCCACATCTTTGGATGGCTTTTGGAGATGCGAATCCTCAACGAAACGGTTAGAGAAATTATGGGAATAAAGGAGACCATCATTAGAAGCACCTCCGCATTGTCTTGTTATGATTTGATTGGAATTGCTGGGAGTCAACATTTGAACTTTTAATATTAAATCTAGGAAAATTAGGAAAGTCCAAGCTTTATTTTATTTTTATCTCAAAATTCACAAAATTTATTCTTTAGAATGATTAAGTTCAAAGACTCGCATAAGAATCCTCATAGATTTCTTCAAGTTTTCTTTGCATTTCGAGGTTTTTCTCAATTAATTCCCTCATTTTACTAGAAAATTCGGATTTCTCAAGAATTTTCTCTATTGCTCTTAATAATTCCTTCTTCTCTGATTCAAGACCTTTGTTTTTTCTCATGATTTCTTTAATTTCAAATCGCGATAAATCGCGTTCTTGTGTCAAATCCCTGATTTTTTTCCTTTGTATCTCATATCCTTTCTTCAATTCCTCATAATTGTTTTTAAATTCCTTCCATTCCTCATATTTCTCAAATAAAACTTGATATTTCTTCTCTATTCCATGTTTCAAATTCCTCACTATTTGCCCATTATTCAAAGCCCGATTTCTTTCCATTAAATACCCCTTTTGTAGCTTATTTATTACACTCAAAAGATCTAGATTCTTTAAGCTTTCATTTGATAATCCGGCAATCCCTATTAAAAAGCTTTGATCTTCTTTGAAAACTCTCAGTTCCTCAACCAAATCCTCAATTTTCTTCTCTGATTCTTCTTGAATCTTAGCTTTTTCTAATTTATTGTCTAATATTTCCTTCTTAGCATTTTCTAATAATCCGTTTTTCAACTCGTTTTCTTCTTTTAATCGTTGAAACCCCTCAATAAATGGCTTCAAATCCTCTTCATATTTCCCAATAACTCTTTCGGTATTTCTCCTTAAGCTCTCCAATTCTTCATTTTTCGCAATCATCAAAATCTCCAATCTTTTGATATTTTCATCTAAACCATGCATTCTTCCTTGGAAGTCCTGTTTTTCCTCAAGGAAAACCCTTTCCTTCGACTTCAAAGCCTCGATTTCCTGATGATTTGCAGCTGTCTTGCGCAAAAATTCATGGTTTCTCTCCTTTTCACGATTTAAATCGCTTTCATACCCTTGAATTTGATTTTTGAGGAATTCTTTCTCTCTATCAAATAGAATGTCCTTCATTTTATTCGCTTCTTTCAATTGTTGGTTCTCCAATTCAAGTTCTTCCAATCTTGAACGCAAATATATGGACTCATTACGTGATTTCTCCAAATTCAAAGCGAAATCCTCCTCTTTTCCATTGATTTTCTGCAGACGACCAAGGAAAAGCTCGATATTCTTTATGTAAATCTCCTTTTCTTGATTCCTTAATTCGAGGAAAGTATCCAACAAACGTTTTCGTGATTCCAACTCTTGGCTTTTATCAAGAATACCCACATTTTGGCTTTGAAGCTGTTGCGAAATCGTATGAGAATTCAAGAGGTCTTTTCTTAAGACTTGAAGCTGGTTTTCGAGCTCACTATTCGAAAACTCTAAATTCGTAACATAATTCTGAATACGATGGAGAAAAGCTTCTTCAGGGTTTTGGCTCGAATTATTCATATTATTCAAGGTTTTTTTAGAAAAATGAAGAAAAAAGCTCTTTTTTGAAATTTAAGAGGTTTTTTTGTTTTTTTTGGTTTCAAGTATCAGAATTTTTTTAAAAAAACTTATATTTTATGTTAAATATATACGCCTTCTCTTAAGGCTTTAGTCTTTAAACAATGCGAAATCCTTGTGATTTTTTGCATGCATTCAAGTATAGATTCATCGACCCTTGATTCCTTGATTAGAATCTCTGAAATCTTGGTATCCACCTTTAGGATTTCATCCTTATTCAAGGAAAAAGAAAACAAAGGACTTGGCTCTTCTTCGAAATCGATATCTGGCTTCATCAAAACAATTGCGACCTTTAAGCTTTGTTGTATTTGTTGTAATTTCATAATCAAATCCTTTGAAGAAGTTGATTCTGGAAACTTTTTCTTGACTTTTTCCTTGAGGAAAGTTAAGATATCGAGCTTGGAAAGCTTAGAGATGGGCATTTTAAGCATGATTTTTGGTTATTTTCGTGTTTAAGTATAGAATAGATAGATTATAAGATTTCAAAAAAGCACCGAGTTCTTCGATTATTTTTTTTTTATTCGTTATGGTTTTCGCGATTTTAACACAAGCGCCTCAATGAACAGATATACCCACAAACCCCTTCTTCGCATAGGGATTTCGGCTTCTTTCTGTTCATTGTGTCTTTTCTTTTCAAAAGCCCATCTCCCCAGATATATTCATAACCGGAAGGACTGAATTCTTCTTGAGATTCAGACAATTCTTTGATTAAAATATCGATTCTTTCGAGTTCTTTCAACAAAGATTCTTTTTCCATTGATTTCATCTGCGATTGTTTATCTAATAGCCTGTTTTCTTGGGTTGTTTTCTCTATTTCTTGACCATTATTTAAAGCCTCATTGGTCAAATCCTCAATTAATTTGTCTTTGGATTTGCGAATTCCATCAGTTGTCTCTTTTTTCACTATTAATTCCTCCTCTAAATGAAAATCTTGATTCTTAAGGTCAGCGATTTCATGTTCCAAACAAATTTTTTGGTCAATGAAATCATCATATATAAGCTTGCAAATAAAGGACCGTTCACATTTCTCACAAAATGGATGAAGAATGTTGGGATTTGATGGATCTGGACGGGTTTTTATCAAATGGGATTTACAGAATGTGTTGCCACAAAGATGACAATTTGAAAGAGGCTTGTAAGAAGAAGGGGATGTAAAGTTTCCACAAAGCGAACATAATGTAGAAGTAGAATAGGAAGAATGGTCGAGAAGTTCGATCCCTTCTAGAAAAACATTTGTGGACATATTGTTTTAAAAGATTTTAATTGGCAAAAATAAGGAAATTAACATTTTCTTCTTTTAAATATGGAAGAATTTATAGAATAAAAGAAGAAAGGAAATGGAGAGTTATTATTTATTAAAGGAATAAGTAAAACAATGATTTAAATAAAGAATTTGACTTTTGTGTTAATATTTATCAAGAAATTTAAGTTGTTTCTTTAAAGAAAAGGAGAAACAATCAAATTCTTATGGATATTTTTTTTTTTAATTTTTTTGGAAAAAAAAAAAATTTAAAATTTGATGTTTACAAATAATTTTTTTTTCCAAATTAAAAAAAAATTAAAGGAAAAATTAAAAAATCAAATTTAAATAAATTCTGACATTCATTTAAATATATTAAATCCCTTTGAACTTTTGATTCTACATTTTTTTAAACAACTCCAATGTCAAACATGCAAATTCCCCTTGATTCGCTTCCTCTCGAATTCACCCATTCTTACCTCTTTTCCAATCGTTACAACATGCCGAAATTCCATCATGGGTCAATAAATTACGAGCTTCTCGTAACCAACGGCTTTATCAAACTTTACACTCTCAACGGTCGTGCCTATTGGATTGCTCAAATGGAACAATATTATCGAACTTCAGATTGGAAGTTTCACATCTGTTTATCGTGATCAAGTGCCTTTAGCTTGGGATGTTGTGGCCAAAGTATTCATGGAAATGCAATGCAAAAGTTGCATGAAATGCGTTTTTATAAAGGATCCATCGAATGTTGCTAAGGGTCGTGAAATCACTGTGTATATTTATAGATACGATGAAAGTTATGGAGAAGGATTGAATTATATTTTGAAGGATAATAAGGTAGTTTTTGAATTGAATAAGGAAATGGAACAAAATAGAACGTTTTGGATCAAATTTATGGAGGTTTGTGAGGAGAAGTTGAAGAATGCAGGGGTGAAAAGACAAGGATGCGCAAATGGCGATTTGAAATTAGGGGATTATTTCAGTTTAAGGAATGAATCGTTCGTTTTACATGAGAAGATTAATGAAACAGGAAAAAATATTAGCGAATATGAATATCCCTTTGATAGCGATGGATGGAATAGATCAGGGCATAAGATGCCGTTTAGATTGCCTATGAAAGCGATTTTTTTGATGAATAAAAGGAAAATTGTGTTTTTGTCTATTGTTTTTTCATTTTTGATGTATTTTTTTGTTAATAAGAGATTGATTTATTAGTTTTTTCTCCTTTTTATATTTTCGCTTTGCTCGAGTATTTCTCCGGGTTTTCAAATACATCAGTCATCTTAAAAAAACAAAGATTTTTTTTCATTGAAACATATTTTTTTTTTTACTATTTCATAAATTTTCTTTGCACGACCTCCATCCACATATCTATGATCAACTGTAAAGTTCAGATTCACCATTGGCCTTATTTCAACATTCCCATTAACACATACTGCTCTTTTTTCAATTTCATTGACACTAATTACCATTCTGCCTCTAATAATTACTTTTTGAATTTAAATTTTTCATCAAGAAATAATTGAAAATATTTATAAAACTATACAATTATTGGGACTCCAACAATCTCTCACTCCCAACATTCCCAAACTTGTCACAGTCACCGCTCCGAAAGGAAATTTCTTGATTTGAACAGCATCGACATCGATTCCAATGACATTCGCGATGAAATTCAAGAGAATGAAGACAACTTTGATCACTCTAAATAAATTTTATTTAAATTTGTAAAAAATGAAGAAAATAACGCGGTCGGAATAAAATGAAAAGCGCTGGTTCTTTTTTGATGTTCATAATCTTGTTTATTGCGGACCTTGGTGGCTCGATCTTTGATATAAGAGGCGATTTCTTCAATTGTCAACTTGTCACAATTTTTGATTGCCACAGCTGCTAAATCCTTTCCCCCCTCAACATCCACTAAACAAGTCACGGTGACATTGTCGAATTCCACATACTTCGATATTTATGGTTTCAAATGGAGATATTTTATTAAGTTTTAATAAAAACCTTGCCAAAAGCAATTCTTCCATTAATATCAGGGGTATTTTTTAGGACCTCTGCCATCGCTTTCATTACCAAATGAGTGATCGTAACCTTAGTTCCATCTTTTCTAATGAAAAAATTGATTTTTAACGTATTGATTTCTTTCAATTTACGGCATTGTCTCGAGAAAAGAGTTGAATTTTGTCACATCGAATTCATATCGTGATCTGATATTTCCTTCAAGAGGTTCAACCCATGAAGCCATTCTGCATTTAGCCCGGGTGCTATTATATTTGGAGTCTGGAATTCTTGAGGCCATGAAGAAATAACATGCTAAGATCGAAAGATAGATCGCGAAAAAGGTCCAATTGGAGAACAACCCCCAAACCAGCAGGAAAAGATATAGTGAAAAATGAAAAACGTTCATTGTTTTTTCTTTTATTTAATTAATTGGAAATTTTGAGACTGAAACATAAAATTCATTCTGCTATATTTTTTAAAAAAACACGAAAAGTTTTCGAAACCAAAAAACCATTAAATTAATTCAAATCTTTATTTCTTTCCATATTTCCTCATAAGTTCTTCCGCATGTTGTTCAGCCAACACATTATTCAAAGTGAATCTATTCTTTTCATATGTGGATTTATACACGCTATTGAAAAATCTCGCGATGCTTGATGGAATCACATCGTTTTCTATCGCAATGCAATACCCATAAAATCCATACATCAATGCGAATATTAAGATATAATGAATATCTCTCTTCTTAAACATCTTTCTATTCACCATATGTTTATAAATAGCATCGAAAGCACGAGCCAAAAGATATCCAGACCATGTCATTCGTGACGCTTTTTGAAGAAATCCAATTGCTAAAAACCCTGCAATTCCTCCCGAAAAAAAATTATTTATTTGGTCATCAGTGTTTCTTAATTTCCTCAAAAGACATAACGAGGTTTTCAAGATGAAAGTATAACTCGTGATAAATCCGCACATACGCAATGATTTGAATTGAATTAGACTCCATATAAATTCCCTATATTTCCGTTTGAAAGGCACCAAAGATAGGAAATTTATCCCGACGCTCAAAATATAAGAAAGAATGAGTGAATTGCATGTGCCGGATAAAATGTTTTCAAGACAACCATAATCGTGACGACAAAATGGAGTTTTTCTAAGGAAATAATTCATAAAAGGAAAACGGATTTTCTTCAAAAATTCCAATAGGAAGCTTTTAGGAAGTTTAACTAATTGTGGGTCTGGTTCTGGAGAGAAAGGATGTTGTCTTGGGTCATCTTTATGATAAACTTGTAATAAAGCTTCGTCTTCGAATTTATGATCTTCCGGAGTGGTGTTCATTGATTATTGATAATTATTTCTTGGTTTCTTTTGTTTTTTAAAAAAAATCTCTGATATTTAGGAAAAATAGGAAAAATATTGATATAAATGTCGTATTATAACTTAGAGACATTAATTTCTTAATTAAAACTATCGAAAATTTTGATTTTGAATGTTTGTGTCCTGCTTGAAACGGAAAATACCTAAAAAATTCTTTAATCGAGATTATAATGATTATGCCACATCCTCGAAAAACGATGTTTTATTTTTCAACTTGTCCCAAAAAAACAAAAACGAAGCAAAACATAGGCTTTCGCAAAAAATGTCAAAAATTTCAGGGATGGGAATAAAAATGTCCGAAACACAATCACAGAATGTTTTCCGTGAAAGCATTTATAATCCCACCATAACTTTCGAAAAGGATGAAGATGATAATGAGCCAGATAATGCCACTTTCGTGACTTTTTATTGTCATGGTCATCAATTTATTTATATCAAAGATAGTTGTTACATCTTTAAGAAAACCAGCAGAATTCGCTATTTTTGCCTTTTCATCACAGAGGCTAAATTGTTCAAACTTTTGATCATTGTTCTGGTTATTTCCCAGGCTGTCTTATTCGGATTTTATGATTATATGGACTATAATTCCACGAGTATGATGAATAAATTAGTGGACGATTTAGAGCCGGCCTTTATATCGTTATATGGTATTGAATGCATAATGAAAATAATTACTAGAGGATTCTATTCAGAACCCAACACTTATCTGAGAAGAATTATGCATTGGGTAGATTTATTTGTGGTGATCTCAGGAGTCTTTTCCTATAAGAATTTCTTCAAACATTTTGGAATTTTGCGGTTATTTCGCGTGTTGATTTTACTCGGCAAAGTTTCATATTTCAAAAGCTTGAAAATGTTTGGAACTATTCTAAAAAATAGCATTTGGCATCTCATCACAATATTGTTTTTTCTTTCTATTTTCCTCACATTATTCGGGATTGTCGGGCTGAATCTTTATAAAGGAAGCCTCAATTATAGATGCAGAACCACCCCTGCTCCTTTAAATGGATATTGGCCACTCGATTATTCCGAAACTCGGATTTGTGGAGAAACTTATAAATGTTTGAGTAATGAGACTTGTGGTTCCAATTTCGATTATATCTCTACCATTAATAATTATATTTCTGGAGACCCTTATACGGATGATGATATCCCTCAATTAAACTTCGGAGTTACTAATTTCGACAATTTATTATATGCTTTGGTTCCGACATGCCAAATCTATATGGTTGAAGGGTTTCATGAGATCATGTATATTTTATATGATGCCACTAATAGAGTGTTGCCGACCATTTATTCTCTTTTATTGATCATGATTTGCGGCTTTTTTATGAGTAATCTGGTGGTAGCTGCAATGGTGGACAATTTCTCAAAGGAGTGCGAAAAAAATCGCACATCCTCTATTCTAAAAGACACAACCAGAGATCTCGGCAATCCTGCAATGCTCAATCAAAAAGAATCAAGCTCTAGCGGATTTCTAGGCCAAATATCCAAAAAAATACATGTATTTTTCAAGAAACCGTCCTTCAAAAAGAGCGATTTTAAAGAAGCTAGCCAATATTTTGCTCTTCTTATTGTGAAAAACCCGTTCTTTCAGGCTTCTATGAATATCCTCGTCACTATAAATATCTTGATTTTGGCTTTAGATCAATATCCTTCGCTTTCCATAGATGTGCTGGTTGTCTATAAATCTTTGAACTTGGCTTTTACAATGATTTTTCTATTTGAATGCATTTTGAAAATCAAGGGATTTGGCGTTGATAAATATAAAAATGATAAATTCAACATTTTGGAGTTATTGGTAGCTGTAGCCACGACCATTGAAGTTATTGTAGATTCAGATTCAAGTAAATTTAGTTCTTTGAGAGTACTTCGCTTATTGAGGATGTTTGCATCACATCATTCCTGGGATGGATTTCAGATCCTAATAGACACTTTGATCGAATCTTTTAATTATGTGATCGGGTTTATGTTAATCTTCGCAATTTATCTTTATGTTTTAGCAATTATTGGCAAGAAACTCTTTAATGTCAAAGATATCATGGGTGCAGAGAGCGATTTTCTCACAGAAGATGATGCTGCTAGAAGAGGTAATTTCGAAAATACATTATGGGCCTATACAACTGTGTTCCAAATAATTTGTCTTGAGAAATGGAATGAATTGTGGTATAAATACAACAAATTAGTGGGACCCACGATCACCAATTTTTATTTTATAATAATAATTGCAAGTGGAAGATTCATTTTATTCAACTTGTTTCTATCGGCTCTCTTAGGCCTATTTGAACAGGCCCGTACAAATATTCAATTAAAGAAAATGAAGGCTTTGTTTGTCTTAAAGACTTTTCGAACTGAAAGAATGAGTCCGATCAACAATTTTCATAAAAAAGCAAGCATCTTAGAGATGGATTCAAATATTTCTCATTTAAAGACTTCAGATTTAAAAAAATCTTTCAAACGCATTGCGACAATTGGCGTAGAAAAGGCCGTTGATCTTGAGAAAAAGGAAAGGAATTTTATTCGAAGAGTCAGTATGAAAAATGGTTTGGGGTCTTCCAAGGATGTGGTTCATTCAGAACCTGGAAATGATGAAGAGGTAGAAGATATAATCACTAAACATTTGAACAAGATGAAAGAAGAAAACAGGGTACCTCAGACCGAAGAAAATCGTTTAGAAATAAATGAAATAAAGGAAATTCAACAGGAGGAGTCTTTGAATTTTCACGAAGAGAATCTTCTCAAACGCGATAATACAAAAAGAAGAAAAAATGCTATAGTTCCTTTGCCAGTGCCCATGACAAATTACAATGAAAGGACAGAAGAAAAGCTTAAAACTGAAGATAATTTATTGACTGGGATTTCAAGTACGCGAAAAACTGCCAGACTCAAAGTCGAACCTTCATTTCTTGACTCAGAAAATGTCAGCAATAAGAATATTGACACAAGCCGACCACGAAAAAGCTTCGCTGTAAAGTTTAAATCAGGATTTACAATTCAACATGAAAAAACTCTGTATGAAACAAATAACAACGATCAAGATCAAGAAGGAATAAGTTTATTTCAATTTTTACAAGAATCCTCTGTTTTTTTGTTTCATCAAGATTCCAAAATCAGAAAAAAAATTTCATCTTTGATTTCTAATCAGGCTTGGGAATCTTTCATTATTTCCCTTATTTTGGTGAATTCGATGATCTTGGCTTTAGATAATCCACTTTCATACCCCGATTCCGTATTAAATAATGTTCTTGACAATTTGGATTATATTTTTACAAGTATATTTTGTTTGGAAATGACATTAAAGATCATTTCTTTCGGTTTTCTCTTCAACAATTCTGATAACAAAAAGGCCTATATTCGGAATTCTTGGAACCAATTGGATTGTTTGGTGGTTTTAGGTTCACTTTTCTCATGGGCTGGAGCCTCTAATTCAAGTCTCCGCTCATTAAAATCGCTTAGAGCTTTAAGAGCATTAAGAAGTTTGCGAATGATTGCTAAAAATGAATCCTTAAGAATATTGGTTAATGCCATTTTCCAAACTATCCCTTCGATTGGAAATTTGGCTATTGTTGCATTTCTCGTTAATCTTGTTGTCTCAATAAACACTATGAATGCCTGGAAAGGCACTTTTTATTATTGCACATTACAGAGTAACAACACTGCGAATTTTTCGGCCATATTGACTAAAAATGATTGTTTTACTTATAATGGCACATGGGCCAATAAAAGGGGGAATTTCGATAATATTCTTACTGCGAGTCTTTCGTTTTTCTTGATTTCCGTTGATGAGGATTGGCTGCCCATTATGTATTCTAGCATTGATAGTGTTGGAATCGATCAACAACCGATCAAGAATAATAACCCAGCAGCTGTCCTTGTTTATTATCTTATGATCATCATAGGTAATGTAATTATCATGAATCTCTTTGTTAGTGTTGTGATAGACAATTTCAAACAGATGAAAGAAGAATTAGGAGGGTATCTTTTGCTTTCGAAAGACCAAAGAGATTGGGTAGAAATGCAGAAGTTTATGCAAAGGAAAAAACTCAAGATCAAAATTCCCATTCCTGAAAATAAATGGAGGTTTTTATGTCATAAATTAATGAATATTGCAAGTTTCGAAATAGTTTTTATGTTATGCATTCTAGTCGATGTGATTTTTATGGCATGTCGATATTTGGGCATGAGTCCACAATTTGATTTGTTTCTGGCTGTAGTTAATGATTTATTCCTGGTGGTGTTCAACATTGAAATTTTGATTAAAATGATAGCTCAAGGAATATTTTTCTTTAAGGATAATTGGAATAAGTTGGATTTTGTGACTCTTGCATCCTCCGATATTTTGGTCATATGTTTGATTTTCAGCGATCAAGAAATCACTACTTTACCAATTATAGTAAGAATTCTAAGACTTTTCCGCATTGTTAACGTCATCAAAATCTCCAAAACCTTCCAGGTTATAGTCAATACTTACTATAACATCCTGCCATCTTTGGGAAATAACGGAGCATTAATTTTTCTAATTCTGTATATTTATGCCATTGTTGGAATGAATCTTTTTGCTACTATTGAAATTCAACCTTATGATAGTGGGATTCTACCTAAATGGATCCCAGATTTTACAAATTTTCCCGGTTCCTTGTTAACATTGATCCAATGTGCGATGTTGCAAAAATGGGATCATTATATGCTCGAATTGGCTGAAGTCAAAGACGGTTGTTCTTACACTCAAACCTACGAGGATATTCAATCTTCAGGCATCAAAGGTTGTGGAACTTATTGGTCTTATGTATATTTTATGTCATTCATAATAATTGTTCCTATGATGATCATGAATGTATTCCTCGCAGTGGTGGTGGAAGGCTATTTGGAATCTTTAAAAGAACAGGAAGCAGTTATTAACCCGAATCAAATGGAAGAACTTTTGGATAAATGGGCCGAATACGATCCTGAGGGTTCTGGCTTTTTGACTCCTGAAAATATGGCTTTCTTATTATATGAATTACATCCTCCAATTGGTCTAAAGGATGATTCTGTGCAATTTGAATATGACATCTTGTCAAAGAAGAATAAAGGATTTTTAGTTAGTCCAAATAAAAAAGTGATTCTAACTAAAACCCAGATCTTTAATTTGATGAAAATGTATAATCTAAGACTTTACAATGATAACAAATTGCATTTCAAGGATGTCTGTGTGAAAATATCGAGGAATGTGATAATGCGAAGCTACGGAAAAAGCCATGATTCAAAAGGTTCAACTATAAAATTTGAGCCTTTAGAAATAAAATCAGATTATGTCGTGAAAACATTAAACAAAGGATGGGATAGCGTTTATCCAAACCTCAAGAAACAACGATTAGAAGCCATTAAGAACAATAGATATGATTTAAGAGCGTTAGATTTATTTGCGATACATTCAATTATGACACTTCTGAAAAGAGCAAAGGCCGACAAGAAAAATAGACCAGTGGTCAATGATTTTGACTTCCGAATCTATAACGAATATCAACAAACCAATATAATGGATAAAAATCTATCAAATAAAGTTTTGAGGACTCAAACAGCATTAAGTTCAGTACAAAACTATAAGAAAAGAATAAGCAGAGTTTCTTCGCCCTATAAATCTCGGCAAACTATGATTTCTTCAGAGAAACTCAGCAATGCCCTCGAAAATACATATTTGAAAAAATCAACTCACCCATCAAAAATGTTGGAAAAAGACCAGACACATCATATAAACTTTCCCAACCCACCAGTGATGAATGAATTAAGAAAAACATCAACTTTTGACTTAAAAAATCTGAAAAATGATGAGAAAAGACCAAAATTAAAAGAAAAAGGAAGCGTTTGTTTTAACCCGAAATTGCAACATCGGCTGGGAGAAGAAAAAGCCGAGAGAACGAGATTAAAGTCTGTTTTAGAGATAGAAGAGGAAGATAAATTGTTTTGGTTTAGCTATGAAGAGAATTTCAAACAATATCCTTCTAAAGTCAAAGAGGATATTCAAACTTTAAAGAATGTGAATCTTAAAAACTTAGAAATAAAGGTTGAAAACACTAAGAATGAGGATAATTCTGAGAAAGAAGAAGAAAAAAGTAAGAGTAGCTTAACAGAAGATGCGGGGAATGATTCAGAAAAAAACAGCTCTAAAGAACATACAGAAACTAAAATCAAGACAGTTGTTCAGGCAGGTAAAAATGCAATTCCTGAACAGCAGGAACCAATCAAAATTAAAATAATGCCTTTAAAGTTGTTGAAGGCTGCAAGGAAGAATTTATAAAAAAATGAAAAATTTATGAATTATTATTACACACTCTCTATCTTTTGTTTTTTGCTAAAGATTTTTTAGATATTTCAATTATTTTTTAATTTACCGTAATAGAATTCCCCCTTGTCATTTTTTTTATTAAATTGGAAATTGATTTTTGTCTCTAATCTAAAAAATTTTAAATAATATATAAATTTCTAGATTTTATTTTACGTGTATTTAGGATTTACTTTAAATTTTTCCGCAAAATAAAATGATGATAATAATTCATTGATTTTTCATAGAGTTTATGATTAATTTTTTTTACTTAAAAGTTTAGAAATTAAAAAATATTTTGATGTAATTTTGTTTGTAGAGCTAAATTTGACTTTGCGAAAAAACCAAAAAAACAAAGCTGGTCTAAGAATTGCATTTTCGCAAAATTATTAATTATAACAAAATTTTTTAATTTTTGTAAAATTAAAGCAAACCCTTCAAACCCAGAAAAGAAAAATATTATATATTTCGTTCTTCATATTTTTAATTAATTATAAAAATATCCATTTTTTTCTCTCTCTATTATCGATAAGAAGAACCGGAAACTACTAGGGTATTTTTTATATGGAGGAAACCCTAATTTAACAATCAATGCTTTGAATTAAAGCTCTGAAAAATGGCTATAGAAAAAATAATCCAACTAAAAATGGAAAATACTTCAATGAATTCTCAATTGGAAAAATTCGTCCATGAAAATTAAAATTTACAAAAACAAGCCAATAATCTCGCTTTGAAAAACTGAAGCTCTCCCATGAAAATGAAACTGACATATTTTTTTATGATATTATTATTGATATTGATTCTTCAATGAACCTTGCTAAGAGATGGAATATAAAATAAGCAAATGATGGATTTCAACATTACGAAAATTTAAAAGAAAAAGCTTTTATTTTACAAAAACTATCTGATTACGAATTTCCCTTCATTGATATTCAATCCAGACACAAGGACTAAGTGTGAAAAATCCCATTATCAATGAAAAAAGACATTACTTTCCCTCCGAAGGCATTGCTAAAACAAAAACATGTTCATTCTCCATAATCTTTCAATTCCTTATTACAAACTCTCATTGAAAATGATTATTTTGAGGTTGGGAAATATGAAAATAAGACAACCTTTAACTATCTGAAAGTTCAATAAAGCTTTTAACCAAATTAGACCGTTTTCTTTAATAGACTCATTATAGCAGCATCTCTTTGAAACTTCATTTGAATTAATGGAAGAAGGAAGTCGAATCCCCAATAATAATCAGATTTCCTAAAAGATAATTTCATTCAATTTAAATCATAACAACAAATAAAACTAGGATTTTCAAAATTTTATGGATCTTCTTTGACTCCTTATTATTATTTTCCGTACAATATTAGCAAAACTGAATTGATCATCTAGAATATGTGATGTGAAAAAAATGATAGTTGATCCTGATGTCCTCATTGAGGAAGAATATACTGTTTAAATTTTCTGGTGAAAAAAGCAAGTGTTATTGCAATAAATTTAAATCAAAACAATAAATTCTCCAGCAATATCGAATCAGGAGTTTAATTTGGAAATTTCTATCCCAATTACTGAGATACCATTGAAAGCTTTTCTCCCATCTGATCATAAGAAAAAAGGTAATTGATACTCTTTATCTATGATTTAATGAGCGAAGATATGTTAAAACCAATGGTTTATGATTAATAAATAAAAATTAAAAGAAAAATTATATTTAGGAATTTTGGTATTCAAAAGAAAATATAATTATAGAAATTTCATAATAAATTTAACAATGCACTTAAATCTTGAAAAACAAGTTTTGAATGTTCTATGCCCAAATTCCAAAGAAGCGAATTTCAAAGAATTGAATCATGACGAATTCAAAAAAGGTTCCATCAGATTTTTATTTTAGTCTTTAAATAAAAGTGCGTTTTTCTGTTTTTATATAATTAATAGTTTATTTTTTAAATATCGAATCACGATCTTAAAATATTTGCTCTTTAGAAAGCAAAATTTTCCTTCTTAAAAATTGGTCCATTTTGAAATTTGATGCAAAACTCCAACCAAAAAAAGACGATCTTCTCAAAGGACTCTTTGGGCAACCCCCAAATTTTTCCCACAGATGAATTTCAAGGCTTGAAATCCGAATTTTTCGAGACTTTCCAAAAGAACGATCTAAAACTCCTCTCGAATGGTATTTTTATTTTTGAACATTTTAATTAAAGGCAAAATCTTTTTTGAAAATTGGAAATTTTAAATTAAAACTCCCAAAAAAACAAACCCTCCTTTATTTTAATTACAATTAGTTTATGAATTAGGGTTTGAAGCCTTTCCAGAGCCACATTCCTTTCATGATATTAGGTCACAAAAGCCCTCAAAAAAGCAAAATTCTCAATTTATAAAGCCACTTTTCAAGGAAAAAGAGACTTCCAAATACAATAACAACGGAGCGACTTTTTTCGGAACATCAAATTTTGATGATAAATCTGCTCCATTTGCTTTCAAAACCAATTATTATTCTAACCCTTTTCCAAAGGTGATTCCTGAAAGTGGTTCTAACTATTATACGGATGAATGCACACAATTAAGCTCTAACAATTATAAGAATCGACCTGATGAATTGCTCAGTGCATATTGGGGAAACCATTATGATGATAAAGTGCTTGATTCTCCGAAGAACAACAACAACAAATTTGGCGAATTTGATAATGACAGAAAATCAAATTTTCTTTTATGTGATTTCAAAGAAGATAATTCCAGGCTGATTTACCCAAATAAATTTCATTTCAATCCTGAAGGTCCGTGTTTGTTTTCAACTCCTCCAAGCTATAAAACAAGACCTCGAGAATATGAAAGAGAACCATTTAATTCAATGAATATTGATTATTTCAAGAAGAATGCCAACAACTTTTCAGATTATTTCAATTCAGTGAAAAGAGGACCTCCACAAAATGAGGGTTTTTCTCAAAATTTGAGAGATTTCACAAATGATACTCTTTATGACGATTATTTCGGAAGATCTAAAGGTTAAAATTTGGAGAATCACTAATAAATAATGTTATGATTAGGGTTGAAGTATCTTACGATAAAAGTTAGAGAAATAGTTAGTAGGAAAGAAAAAACAACCTACAAGGAAGTCGCAGAAATTTTGTTAAATGTGTTGAATTTTGGAGAGAGAGCGCAAAATAAATCTGAACCAGATTTTGTAATTATAAAAGAACAAATTAATTTATTAACAGTTCATTCCATTAAAAATAGAAAAAAGAAATTTTGAATGTGAAACGAAGAGCATATGATGCTCTAACAGTTCTTGTGGCGTGCGGAGTTATTGAAAAACAAGGAAAAGAAATAAAAATAAATGCGAAATGTCATTTGACTATCCGTACATTTTTATTTTTATTTTCATTAAAAGTTTATCATATTCATTAAAGATAAGAGATTTAATCGAGGACAGCTTGTTGAGACTAAAAAAAACTTGAATTTAAACTTAGTAATTATTTGTTAAAAATGTCACATTTATATATTATACAAAGAATGACAAAATGAAGATGGTGGAATCAAAGAAAAATTCGTTCAAGGAACTTTTCTTGAAGTATCTGTCCATTAATAATGTGATTCATAGAAATATGGTGGCGTTGGATAGTCCTTTTGAAATAAAGCTGACCAAAGCACCTAATCAAGTGCTGGATACTTACATGCAAGAGGATGATCAAAACATAAATTTTGAAAAAAAAACAGATTTTCATAAGAAAAACGATAAAAAATATAACGAAAATGATGAGAAAAAAGAAGTCATCCGTTCTTACTATCAAAATAAATACATAAAATTCCCTTTTATAGTCATAGATATTTTAGATGGTCAAGTAAGATCATTCGTTTTGTGTTAATTTATCTTAACAAAGTTTTTTAATAAAAAGGTAGCTATCAACATGAATCAAGAAAAAACGAAAATGACAGTGAATTCCAAGAACTCACTAAGATTTTTCGGAGATGTTGACATTTTGATGAAAATGCAAATGTATTCTAAATTCCATAAATCGCAGCCCTTGTTCAAATTGATACCAAGGGATATTCATCAATATTTGCCCCTTGAAATTGTGGAGCAAGTTAGATAAAAATTCCTAAGTTTCTATTTAAAAACAAACGATAAAATTCAAAACTAGGCAATTTTTTTCTTTGTTTCTTTAAATTAAAAAAAAAAATTTCCTGGAATTTATAAATTCCGAGTAAAAAAAGATATTTTTTTCCTAAAAAACTTATAAACTCAATGTGGAACGGATTTGAAGGAGAATATGGTAACAAAGCAGTTATATTCTTGATCATTTTTATCGTAAATGCCACAAATTCGGCCTTTGCCTTATTGGAAAAAAACTCCTTTGATTTGCTTTATTCTTTTATTTCTATTAGGTTCATTTACCCCTCATTCTTGGAACTTGCCTATTTCTTTGGGTGGATTCTCATCTTTTGGATCCTTTTTGTCATTGTCCCAGGAAAAGTCGAAATTGGTCCTGTGAACAACAGCGGAAAGCGCTACCACTACAAATTAAACAGCTTAAATTGCATGTTCATTTCCATGTTTTTACAAATAGGCTTGTCTGTTCTAGGCATCATCCCTTTGGAAACCTTAAGCAAATATTTTCCCAATATGGTTGTTGGTTCTATTTATGTGGGGAACTTTTTATCCTTTTTAATTTATTTGAAGGGAAAGCTTTTCCCAACCTTCAAGACCTTGGAATCACAAGGAAGAAACGAGATGGTGGAGGATTTTTACTCTGGAATTGAGTTGGTCCCTCGATTTTCTTCGACCTCAGTTCTAGATTTGAAGCTTTTCTCAATTGGTCATGTTGGCATGATTTCTTGGCAATTGTTGAATATGAGTCATGCAGCTTATGGTTGGAATAGAGGAAGCGTTGATGCTTTGGTGGTGTGTATTTTGCAAGCTATATACATATTTGATTGGGCATTTTTTGAAAGATGGTATTTATATACAGTAGATATGCAACATGATAGATTGGGCTTTTATTTGACCTTTGGAGCCTTTTCATGGATGCCTGTAGTTTACAGTGCTTATGGGTATTATGCCAGTCACATTCCAGTCAATCATTCCAATTTCATGTTGGGAATTGTTATTTCCCTATATTTGTTTGGATATTGGATGATGAGAACAAGCAATAATCAGAAAGAAAAATTTAGAAAAGATCCAGAATTGCTTATTTGGGGAAAAAAACCCGAATATATGGTGGCTAATTATAAAACAACTGATGGAGTTGCTAGACAAAATAAACTTTTGTTGTCCGGGTTTTGGGGATGGGCCAGACATTTTAATTATATTGGGGATTTTTTTATGATTTTTGCAATTTCCATTTTGTGTGGATTCCATTCATTGGGAGCACATGTTTATACCTTTCAATTAACTGGTATATTGACCACAAGAGCTGTTAGAGATGATTCTAGATGCTCTTTGAAATATGGAGAAGATTGGAAAAGATATCAGGAGAGAAATCCTTATTTGTTGATTCCAGGTGTTTGGTAATAAAATTAGAAAAAAATTAAAATTTAGTAAAATTTCTTTTCAAAAATAAGAGTTTTTTTATTATTTCATATTTCAAACACAATTCTTCAAAAAAAACAATACTATAAAAACATTTATAAAAATGGAATTTTAATTGTTGAATTGTTTACAATTTCAATCTGGTCCAAAAGTTCTGAAATTTTGAAATTTATTAACAATAAATTTAAAATTCAATAAATTTGGAAATTTG
>Ga0302186_10000680_pt1 | contig 29881 bp, 32 predicted proteins | sample II_Bog_E1_2_FD_198782 | JGI IMG/M metagenome (GOLD analysis project Ga0302186, IMG submission 198782) | Peat permafrost microbial communities from Stordalen Mire near Abisko, Sweden - II_Bog_E1_1 | ecosystem: Environmental > Terrestrial > Soil > Wetlands > Peat | place: Sweden: Abisko... | reverse complement strand
TTTAAAAAACAAATTTAAAAGCTTTCAAAAAATTATTTTGCATAAGCATAATTTTAATAAAATTAAGATGTTTATCCAAAAATATTTGAATTTTTTTTAGGAATGAAACAAACGCAAAAAAAAAATTAATTGAATTATAAAAATTTATTTTCTTTCATCTAAAAAATTATGGAACCCGAAAGTCCTACAGAAGATTTGAAGACCAAATATTCACTCTTTTCACATCAAACCAGCGGGCATTCATGTATGATAAAGGTCAACAACAGCTTTGACCATATTTTAAAACCCCTTGGTCCAAGTGAGCAACTTTTTTACGAAACGACTTTCGAGAAAAAACCTGAGAAATTTTTGCATTTTATTCCGAAATATTACGGCATTTATTATCCCGATGAAATAGAAATTTCTTTTTTTTCTTCACTAGCAAAAAGATTGATAGTAAAAAAAATATAAAAAAAAATGATTGATGGATCAAATTTTTTAGGATGGAATAGAAAATCCAGATTCCGCTAAGCTTAAAAAAAAGAACAAAATGCATAAAACATTTTTACAAAAATTATATACGGAACGCTTTTGCCCAAAAGGTATTATCTCTAATTTTTAAAATAAGTCGTGTTTTTCAGCTTATATAAAATTGGAGGATCTCACAAGGGGGATGAAAACTCCAAGAATGTTGGACTTGAAAATGGGCTTTACTGCATATAATCTGAAAAAATTGCATACACAATCCAAAAAATATCAAGATTCTACAAATGCCAGCGATGGATTTCGTTTTGCTGGCTTTAAAGTTGTTTTTTTTGGAAATCCGCCCTTCATTTAAAATTATTTTTCAAGACGTATTTGAAAACAAAAGATGAAATAGTGTTTCGGGATAAATATTGGGGATTTAAGTTGAAACAAAAGGATCTTTTGGATGCCTTCGCTTTATTTTTTTATAATGGTAGGAATGATTTCATGTTAATATTGAATATATTTTAAGGAGAAAGGGTTTTAAAAGAAATAGTGTTAAAATTCATTGGCAAAATTGATGCTATGTTAGAAAGTTTGAATGAAATGAAGGGATTTACTTTTTATTCATGCAGTTTATTGCTTATTTATGACGAACGGTTTTCAGAAACATGTGATTTTGAAGAGGTTCAAGTAAAACTTATAGATTTTGCAAATGTGGTTTATTCAGAAGAGGGTAATGAGCCTGATAAAGGTCTTGTGCAGGGATTGAAGAACATTAAGGCTTATTTCCAAACCTTATATGAAAATGAGAAAATTGTGGTCAACTTTAATATTTAATTTGGTTGGAGGTTTTACAATAAATGAGATTTTTTGTCTTAATTGAGTTTTTCCTTAAGAAAATTTCTTTAAAAATTTAAACTTGTTTTAGTTCCTTACTTGGTAAAAAATTTAATAAAGTTTCTCTTAATCATTCATATCTTTTTTTTAAAATCTGTTATTAATTTTGTTTTCTTCTCCAACCCTTTGTATATTCATGAATCATCACAGCTGGATTTGTCTTCCACTGCATTAGAGACGGAATTGGAAGATGTGGAGGAAAACCTGCTAATCAAGGGCAACAAGACCAAGGCAAAGGAGTACAAATAATTGAAATTGTTGAAGAAAAAAATAAATTAAAAAAAAATAAACGAAGAAGATTAAAATGATGTATAATTATTTTCTATATGAGAATTATTTTAAAACAACATTCATTTATTCCTTATTTAAAACATAGAGAACTTTATATCTTTCATCAAGCTTTATTATCGATGTTGTTATTTTTCAAATAATTTAATTACTTTTCTTTTTTTTATGATATGATTTGTCATAAAGTTCATTGAAAACTGACAGGCTTAAAGCCAAAATCTTCTTCAAAAGGCGAAACTAATAAACAAAGGTCATGAAAGCCCTGATTTTCCTTCATCTACAAAAGAAGTTACTGTCTAAGTTTCCCGGTCCAACCTAAAATTGAAGATAAAAATAAACAAATCTTCATGCTCAAATGTTGAGAAAAATATACAGAACCGAAGAAACTGCTTCAAAGAATTATAATAAATGAAGATGATTTGTTGCCCAATGAAGAACAATGCTTACAAAATGATATCAAGTGAAGCTTATCGATTTTGAAAATGTTTGGCCTGATAAAGCTATTATTTATTGTTTAGGATTGAAGAACATTAAGGCTTATTTTTATTGTAATTAAATATTTTTTTTTTTTCAAGTTTCTCTTAATCATTCATATCTTTTGTTTCAACTTGCTTCATGCTACTATAATGTTTCTTTTCTCGATAGAAATGAAGCATGAGAAAATCTGTTATTAATTTTGCTCCTCCAATCAAAGCTCTATTTATAAAATTTTGAAAATTCAATAAAAAAAAAAAAATCAAATATAAAATTAACATTGCTGTATAGAGTTGAATGAAAACATTATACATTGAGGCTTTATGCCCTCTTCCCACATTTGAAAAATAGATTCGTATTCCAGTGTATGTGTAAAAATCTCTTGATTTCATATCATCGGAATATAAAGTCTAAAAAAAATATAAATTAAATCCATATTTTAAAGAATTTAGTGTTGACTTTTCGAAAACTAAATCCTTTTGAGTTTTGATCGTCTAATCTGATGACGCGGAAATTGGGGCGACATTCTAATTTTTAAAATTCAAGTTTTTTAAGAAAGTATCTCTAAACCATCATCGCCGATTAAAGAACATTCCCAAATAATGTTGATTTGCAAAACACATCCTAAAGCTTCAACATTCTCAAAAGTTCCTCCGCTTGCTATAAGTAAATCTCTTATCTTTTTAAACATTAAAATCAAAATTAATGGTTTTCCTAATACTGTGAAGGCATTTGCTCCTGACAGCGGATATTCTATGATTTTGTTATTCTTGAAAGTTGTGAATGTCTAATGAGCAATTCTTTTTAATTCAAATTATGATAAAAATACTTTTTCAGGAGCAAGATTCTGAAAATTGATTTCAGCATTAATAAAAATTCTTTGATGGGAAGTTCCAATTAAATTATGAATTTCTGTATTATTTCCATCATTATCTTCTTCTGGACACCATTGGCTTACTATACATCCCTCGATTTTTTAATTTAGTTTCTTTCCATATTTGTAAATAAAAACTAAATAATACTTTTCTTAAAGCAGTGAGATTCTGACATAATCCTTTTTCCATATAAATTGGCAATTCGTTAGCTTTACAATCACTATCTTTGAGACATGGGAGGGAAAATGAAGGACATTCTGTTTTTTGTTGATTTTTGGTGATTTTAATCAAGGTCGGGACGAAAACCTTTTTCATAAAGAAAATTTTTTCCTAAAATTAAAAAAAGTGTTAAATAACGAAAAAACTGAATTAGGTTCAGAATAGCTCAAGACATTTGAAGATTCATCCCAAACAACTATTTTTTCTTTGATCATTGAATGAGATTTTCCTGTTATAAATTCTTTTTCTTTCGAAAATAAAAAAAACAAACCGATAATTCGAGCATTAGTATCTCCAATACTTATTTCTTTGTCCAGATAAAGTCTTTCCACGAGAAAAATCTTAGAACTTTATTTTTTAATATTTTTTCAAAATTTACATATATGACAATATAGCTAAACACGAGAATAAAACAAATTATGTAGGTGTAGCCAAGTCGTCTAATTAAAACAAATAAATTTCTAGGTATTTATCAGGTTTTACCGATCTAAAACATTTAATTCTTTGTTGGTCTCATAAGAAAGAAGATAATCCATATTGCATTTCTTGGAAAAACTCAATTTTTTTGAAGGGCCATGTTTCCCTTGTGGTTTTTCTTCACCTTGAGGTTTTTCAAGATTTATGGTTTTTTTGTCATCGGCTTTTTGTTCCTCCAGTTCATCTGAAAGTTCGGCATCTTTATTCATTTTTTACGTTTAATTTGGTTTTTTTTCTCAATATTTGTTTTTTGAGACAAATCCAAAATTTTAAATTTTGTAGATTATTTCACTCATATTTTTAAAAATAATGAAAAAAAATAATAATTAATTATCCATTTTTTAGCAACAAAACATTGATAAAAAACCCTTTTTTTTCTGAGGCTCTTGAGATTTTGACAGCATCACCTTCGGTTTATTCTTCTTCTCAGGAGGTGCGTATTTTATTTCTTTCAAAGGCAAATTCTCAATGCTTCCATTTTTCTTGACCTCAATGACTTTTTCATTTTTTTCTAAATTGCTCAAAGAGTTGCTCATTGGTTCATTTTCTTTTTTTTCTTCATTTATGATATCCATCGGCACAGGAATTTTCACCTTAAAAACATCATGATCAAACAATTCTTCCCAAGTAATTCTCTTTTCTTCTGTAATTTCCAACATTCTTTTCAACAAATCCTTCATTTCGGCACTTACAGGTGGCGGTTTTTTAATTAAAGGGCTATGATAATTATTCATAGAATGATTTTCCATGAATTTTAATGGGCTTTTTAGGATATTTTTCAAAAGGTCTTGGGGTGTATTTCCAGCCCATGGAGTCTTTCCAAATAACATCTCATAAATCAAGATTCCTAAAGACCAGATATCAGTTTTGGAGCTAAAAGGAATCGAATTGAGAATTTGAGGACTCATATATATTGGAGTTCCCAATCTAGTAAATTCATTGGCTTCGTTCATACCAGTGAAAACCTCCCTAGCGAAACCGAAATCTGTTAGTTTAATGATGTTATCTTGCATGAGTATATTAGCAGGTTTTAGATCTCTATGAATGATGTTCGAATTATATAATTGTTTCATGGCCTCACAAATTTGCTTGAACATTGGCAAGACCTCTTCTTCTGATAAAATTCCTCCAGAATTCACCAATTTATTACTCAAGTCTCCTCCGTTACAAAACTCCAAAAAAAGAAACACCTTTTCATCAAGAAGAGCTACATCATAAAGCTTGACTATATTTTGATGGTCGAATTTCATCAAAATAGTCATTTCTCTTCGTAATTTCTCCGTAAATCCGGGTTTTTTCAAAATCTTTATACTCTTGACCGCAACTATTATTTGGGGGTTCGATTTCATATGTCCTTTATAAACACAGGCATATGCTCCTTGACCGAGATCTTGATGAGTTATTGCGTATTTGGAAAAAATCGCATGGTTTTCTTCCTTGGTTCGAGAAAAAATATCTTCATCGTCAGGAGTTTTAGTGACACCACCTGGATTTAAACTAGCCATGTTGCTGGGGATCATTTATTTTGATAAATTAGAGATAAGATTTACTTATATATTTTTGAGAACTAATTTTGTTTTTATAATGCTAAATTATTATTTTTGGAAATTTTATATAATAAAATGATCAAGGAAGAAAATATTATATTTTATTTGTTCCTAAAATGAAAGAATATGCTTTTAATTTTATGTTAAGGGAAAAAAGACATCTTCATCTTACGATTTGATTAATGGTTTAGAGAAAAATTTTATTGAGAGATTCCCATGGATAACAACATGGCATATAAATAACTTTTTCCAAAATTTTAATAAATATAAAGTTTATGGTATCTCGAGGAGAATCACCACGAATAATATAACTGAAGAGTTAAAAGTTGAAAAACAAATATTTTAAAAATTTATTTTTAGTCAAAAATTTCCCATTTTTGTGTCTAACAAAAAAATACAAAATCAATATTTTTTATTTTTTATGTTTTCAGTTAATATTTTATTAATATAGCATTCTTGATAAAATCTAGAAATGGAGCGAGCTACAGCTTCCTTTGCAGACAATCATATCCCCTTTTTCGGTAAAACCACATTCTTTTTCCTTGGAATCTCAGCTCTCGTGGGATGGAATGCCATTCTTATCGGCCTAGACTTTTTCACAAAGAAATTTCCGGACTATAATTATTCGTTTTATGTCTCCATTCCTATGTTAATAGCGACAAATCTCATAAATCTTATCATTCATTATTTGACTCGCTTCATGACTATGAAAACTCGAATAATAATCGGATTAATAGGTCAAATAGTGATGTTGATTATAATTCCAATTCAGGCCCAATTCCAACAGTCTTCAACAGGATTTTATGTGTCACTTTTGATGATTTTCATGGAAGGATGTGCAATCAGCATTGTGCAAAGCAGCTCAATAGCCTTTGCTTCTATGTGTCCCCCTGAATGCATTAGCATTTTCTTCACAGGAACTGGGATCGGTGGTGTAATGATAGCTTTGTTTAGAGCGATAATGTTGGGGACAATTGGTGCCGATAGTGATAATGCCATATTTTTAGGAACCATGATTTATTTCATAGTGGCAGCAATTTTCCTTTTGATCACAATTTTTATGTTTTTAGCCTTTTATAAAACGGATTTTTGCAAGTACTTCCTCAATAAATCAAATTCCAGAGTTTCAGCAATTAATGAACCTTTACATGATGAAGATCCGGTATTCCAGATCATAAACACACAAGAAAAAACTGATGTTTCTCATGATGAAGAAGTTAAGAAAATGTTGCCTGAAGCTTCAAAAAAGGACACCAAATTTATATTGAACGTCTTTAAGAAAATCCAACCAATGCCTATTTTGATTTTTTTGATTTATATTCAAACCTTTATGATGTTTCCAGGAGTGGCTTTAACGAAACAGGCAATGAGCGATCCAGCATGGAATGCAGATCTGTTGGTTTTGGTTTATAATATTGGAGACTCCTTTGGAAAGTACCTTGCCGGATTCAGAAATGGATATAATGTGGTCAGCATGACCGTCTTAATTTTAGGTAGATTCCTCTTTTACCTATCATTTTTAGTGATGGCCAGCTCTAATAATGCTACTGTAATTTCAGCTGATTGGTTCGCTTTTGTCAATATGTTTGTTTTCTCAGCGACCAATGGTTATGGGACTACTGCTGTCATGGTACTGGCCCCTGAAATTACAAATAAAAACGAAAAAGAAACAGCAGGCTTTATTATGAATAATGGATTATATTTTGGGATGATGGCTGGATCATTTTTAGCTTTGATTTTCCAAAATGTGGGAAAATAATACATTTTTTAATATTAAAAATTAAGAGCAGCTAACCAAATTTCAAAAAATAAAACAAAAATTGTTTATTTAATTAAATGTTTAAATTACAAGAAGAAAACAAAAAGGGTTCTTCAGTTCCTTTCGTTTATTCAAAAATTCTCATTTTATCATGGAAAAAACTTCATTAAAAATTTTAATTTTTTCAAAAATTTTTTAATACTGCCTTTTTGGACATTAAAAAATTAAAAAATAAAATAACAATCGATCGTTTTTTTTCGTTTTTTTCGTTTTTTTCGTTTAATTTAAAGGTTGCATCCTCCATCATCTTAACTTATTTAAATCTAAAGGTCAACTCTGAAAGAATTAGTCTTCTTTCATACTTTTCGATCGATTTTCTTTGTTGCCTTCTTCGAAAACTTAAATAATTTAGATCTCAACAATACCAAAATTCATCTTCTTCCCTCTTGCTTAAAGAATTTCAAGTATTTCAATATAATGTTTCAGAATTGCAATCATTAATAAAGCTTTATAGCAATTTTTGTTTTTTTGGTTATAATCATCGAAATTTGGTAAAAAAGCTTAAAAATTTAATTATCGTTAGAAACAAAAAAAAATAAAAAATTAGATTACGATTATCATCTAATAATAGAGTGCATATGATAGATCTCTTCCCAATTCCAATATTGCTTTGACAAAATAATCAAAATCAAATACAAATTTTACTGTCATATCTGACTAAAAAAAACAAAAATCAAAAGGAATGCTATCCTGTGTTAATTCAAAGTTTTCAGAGAATATGAACCTGTTTGATTTCATTGAGACTAATTTCGACTAATTGCACAAGCGAAACGTTCCATTTTTAGGGTTGTTAGTGTCTTTTGAATTTAGCTTTTTATTTTTTTAAATTATTATTATAACACGCGAGGATTTTGATTCTTTAAAATTAAAACTTTTCTACTACTTAAAACCACGTTTTCATATAAAATACGTCAGTTCCTTCTAAAATTTAAATTCCTAATAGGCTAAAATGATTATAATTTAGAAATTTAAAGAAAAAATTATAAAAATATGCAAAATAAACGACACTCATTGTCCTTTTTGGGCATTGAAAATTCAGAGAAAGAAAACCCTGAAAAGTGCAGGAACAATTTTTTGCTCCTTAATCAATTCGTGTTTTCTTCTCCCATAGAGTTCAATCCTCGCTTTCGAGAATTAACTAAAGCCTTCAAAAAAACACCCAAATATCTTAGATTTTTCCAAACTAACTTGGAGTTGAAAAATTTTTATTTGTCAACTTTTCGGAACATCAGGTAAACAATAATTTAAAAAAAGTCAAGTGACTTCTTATTGAAAAAATTTTTTTATTTTACTTGCATAAATTAACTCATTTTAGTTTTAAAAATACAAATTTTTTCTTATTTATTTATCAACCTTAAATAATTTAGCGAGCCTCAAGATAACATGAAAAATTATTGGAATTTGAAAAAAATTTTGCTGGTGTGTTGGGTATTGACAGTCTATGAAGTTCTCAATAAAAAGAAGGAACAACATTTTGTATGAAATTTTATTAATTTTTATAATTACGTTGGTTTTTTTAATTTTGCATTTATTTACATTTGAGCTATAAAACATTATTTTAGACTATTTATGATTGGATTTGCATCTCAAATTTCTTTCCAATCATTCAAAGTGAAGAGATGAAATACAAATGGAAGATGGTCTTCAATTGCAAAATATTGAAAAGCAGATGCCAATGGAACAATGAAGAAGACAACACACTCTTAAATTTATTGAAGTAAAAAAAAAAATTTTTTCTTTAATTTAAAAAATTTAAAAATAAATTTATTCATTTTAGCAGGAAATATCCTCAGTTATTCAAACAAAATAAATTTAATGTCAAATGGTCTCAAGTTTCGTTCGAATTACACAAACTTTTTCCTTACAAAGCTGTCAAAAATCCTAAAGCCATTAGAGAAAGATGGTTGAATCATTTATCGCCATTTTTGAAAAAGTAACAAAAAAACAATAGTTTTTTAATTTATATTTTTTTTTATAGAGAAAATTGGACTTTTGAAGAAGATTTGCTTCTACTTGAAGAATCTCTAAAAAAACAAAAAAAATGGTCTCTGATTGCAAATGAATGTTTTCCTCATAAAAATCAACATTCGATTAAAAATAGAGTCGTTAGTTTGTTAACGACCTATTCTTGCAAAAACAGAAAAGAAGTGTATAAAGTCTTAAAAAGAGACTACTTCCCATATGTTAAAACTGCGATCGAAAAGATAACGAAAGATCAATCGAAAAAAATATCACATAAAAAACAAGAAAAAATCGAAACTATTTCAAAACAGGCAAATGTTGAGATTAAAATCGAAAATACAAGTGGAAATCAAGCAGAAATGGAGATAAACACTCCAAATTTCGCTATAAATGTTACGAACTATGAGATATCACTTTTTAACAGAATTTTTCAAAATGAGATGGCAATTTATCAGATGAATTACAATAATCTCATGATTGTTAATAATTGGGATGCCTTCTTCCAGTCATTTCTCAATGCATTTCCAATTGTTTAATGTAGACTACTTTAAATTTTTTTAATTTTCTTTGATTTTTAGTATTATTTAATAATTCATTTAAAATCATAAAAATAAAGAAGGAACAAAGAAACTAAATAAGAAATTAAAATAAATTATAAGACTAATAAAATTTAATATTATATGTTCTTCAATGCTTAAGCCTAAATACTATAATATCAATATTCGCGTCTATGTTTCTGATACAAGTAAATCCTTTCTTTTCAACGTTTCGATCCATACAACCTTGAAGGAGATAGGCATTCTTGTGGCAGATAATTTGGGGCTTGACATTTTCCGAACTGAAATTTCTTTCAGAACTCGATACAATTACATCAAATTAAATCCTGCTTCTACCCTTAATCAAAATCAAATCATCACCAATAACGCCGAATTATTTGCAAATATTGATGTTATCACCACTAAGCCAGTTTATAATGAAAAAGAAATAAAACTAACTTCAAATTTGGCTTTAAACAACAATTTAAGCTTCCTTGATTTTATTGATAAATTTCCTTCCAAACAATCCTCTCTAACTTTTGGTTTGAATGCAGAAGGCGTTTGCATCGATAAAAAATGCATTTACTTTAAAAGAGATGTTGTTTGCCCTTTAGGAGTTGGCATCTTTTCTTTGACTTATGTTTTAAAAAAACTCAAATGCCCTGCATGTCCCTATAAATCTTTAGACATTGATCCATCAATTGTGATAAAAAACCTCAAATTTAAAGCATGTGCTTGGAAAATAAAAGGTCTTTTTATTTGAATTCTTCTTTTATTTTATTAAAATATAAAGGTTTTATAAGAACCAAAAGCAAAATTGAAATTCCTGAAAGCTTCGATTATTGGAATATGGTGGAAGAGGAAAACTCTTCCCAATTTTATGAGAACTTAGAAGAAAATTGCTGGTCATCTGTTGAAATCGAGGTGAAACCTTTACATACTTTTAAGCAATCCAATTATCAAAAATATTCCTATCAAGGAAATAGTTTTAATTTTTTGGATGAATATGTGAATTACCATCGTTGAAAAAAAAACCAAAAAAATCAAATTAAACTTAACATTTTTTTTTAATTTTAACAGAAAGGTTTTTTTAATATTAAATAAAATTTTCAAAATGTTTTCTGTAATAATTTTGAAAAATAAGTGATTGCTTTTTTAGAAAAAATGAAAAATCTCAATCATAAAGAATATGATAAATCGGAAATTGAAAGGAAAAAGCTTCAACTAGAGTCAGAATTGACTAAAAAAAACCAGTTTCAAACGACTCATATAAAAGATAAATTTGGAGGTTCGAGTGGCGACATTTTAGAAGAAGAGTTTATTTGATAATATATATATTCTTAATAACATCTATTAAATTTAGGTTCAAAAATAGCACAATCGGTTTGGTGACTAGAGAGGAATTCCAAAGAAAGAGAGAAAATATCGACTCGATTGTCAGAGAGGAAAACATGAAAAAATTGTTCTTATTTTTAGCACATTTGAAATTTATGTATTTAATAGAGGAGAAGAAATAGATAGAAAAAACAGAGAAAAACGGGAAAGGAAAAAACATTATAAATTAAAAACAGCTCAATTGTCGTTTTATGAAAATGATGATGAAAGAGGAGAAGGAGAAAATGATGATGAGATCCCGGAAAAGGAAATTCCTGAAGAAAATTTGGATGAATATGATGACAAAAATTATGGTTAGTTTTTGCTCATTTCAAATTTTTTTTACAAAACATAGGAGACACACTCACCAAAAGAAGAAATTTTGGCAAAAACCCAGCAATCGATACATCATTTCTTCCTGTAAAACATAATCATTCTATAAAATAATTTTTCTTGAAAAAGGATAAGGATAGAGAAATAAAACAAAAGGAATTAGAAAAGGAATTTTTGGAAAATTTCCTTCAAGAACAAGCTAAGATCAAAAGTAATTATTTTCTGAATGATCAAAACTAATTATAGATAAGAATAGTTGAGTTATTAGAAATAGGTTTCGTTTATTGGGATGGAGCAAATCTCAAAAAAAAAATTAGAGTATTTAATGAAAAAATTGAGGGTTTTTTTAATATTTTTTTTTATTTTAGATTAAAAAGAAAACGAAAATATCAGATTTTCTCGAAATAATTCGAAGAGATTTAGCGAAGGACTATAGTGAATTAAGAAATATGAGTCACGATGGATTGCTCTATGTTGTAGAGGACACGATCATTCCTTCAGTAATAAAATAGAAATATTGATATTCAAATTCAAATTCAAACAAAAAAAAGAATTATAGTTTCTATGATGTTATATCACAAAATGTCTCAGGAAGAGCGGGGTTATTGTTCAATCTCCAAAGGAAAACTGAGAAAATTGATGATAAAACCGTAGAATATGAAATCAATTTAGTATTTTGGAAGCTTATTTAATTTTTTTAACTATGTTTAATAGAACAAAGATGGGAAAGTTATTGAAAAAAAGAGCTATGAAAGAAATCGACACATTTATCCATGTAGTTTATGGCAAACCGTAATTGAAAATTTGTTTTCCATAAAAAATATATATTTTCTAGTTGGACACTGCTAAATATGCTGCAAGTGGAGACGCAGTAAATCCTTGAAAAATTAATTTTAAACAAAAACAGAAATATATTTTTCTGAAAAAAATTTAAACAGAACTAAATAATTTTTTTTATAAAAAAAAAATTAAAAATAAAAACATGGTTTAAAAAATCATCAAAGAAAGAAAATATATATTTTCTGCACAATATTTCGCATTTCCTAAAAAAAAAAATTTTATCATCTTAATTAAAGAATAGTTGTTTTTTATTTCAAATAAGCTGGAGTTTCTAAGCTTTTTATAATAATTTTCAAAAAAAAGAAGAAAAATCAATAAAAAATATATTTCTTAAGTCCTATGCGAGAAGCCCTTCTAATAGAAACGCATTCTACTTCTTCTCTTTCTAATAACCAAGATACTATTTCTAGACAACCTAGAGCTTCTCCCAATTTAGCACCAGCACCTAATTTATCAGATTTACAAGAAAATTTAAATAACGCTAACTTGATAAGGCATTTTAACAATGAGACGATTCTTTTGATTTTTTTGATGATCACCCTATTCTTTGTGAATATTTACTCGATCGTCAAAAACCAAATCTTAAAAACAATGAACAATGTGATAAGCAGAATTTGGAGGAAGATTATCCAACATCCTCCCAAGGCTTATCATTCAGACAAGGCAAATATTCAATTTAAAAATAAATTCGAGATCCATCATTGTGCTATTTGTCTGAATACGATAAATTATGAAGTTTCAGTTAGCTGTTTTCATAGATTTTGTGGTAAGAACTTAATTTTAAAATTTGCAATTATTAATTAATTTTAAATAGCTCATTGTATAATGAACTATTGGAGTTCCCAAAATCATTCACAATTAAAATGTCCCATCTGTAGGAGATTGATAAATTTGTTGCATATCGACTATGACACTCAATTCGACTCCGAAGAGTATTTCAAAGCAAATAATGAATCGAGCATTGTCAACATGACTCATGAAATTTATCATTATAACTACCTTTATGGGAACAAAGAACGTTCTGTAATAATTATTTCTTAAATAAAATTTTAATTTAATTTCCAAAGTTTTATCAAATCATGGTAGAGACACCCTTTTACCTCATAAAAACTTTATCCTATATTTTTACAAGGGATGGGTTTAGATTCCTGATGAGACAAATCAACTCAACCTTCTATCTTTTCATCTTGATTGGATATTGTCTATCACCCATTGATATCATTCCTGAATGCATTTTTGGAATTTTGGGGTTAATAGATGATTTATTAGTGTTTTGTGTGGTTTTCCTGTTGATTTCGAATTTCTATTACCAACATCTTTGCAGAAGCAGCACTCAAAACTATTTGAATATTCACTAAACCTAGAAATTATTTAAAATATCCACGATTAAATTAATTTTATGTTCTGCAGGAAGGATCTTGATTTATATTTTAATTTAATAATGGATCTAAAATGTTTTTCCTTATTAATTTTCATATTGATCTTAAATTTCATTTTCCGCAGTCAAAATGTCCTCAGTCTTTAGAGTTTCCGGCCTTTTCTCTTTATCTATTTTCCTGTACAATGGTTTTGAACTTTTGGGGATTTCATACTTTTTATTTCCCAAATTAAACAAATTCATCGTGTTTCCATTCCAACGAACAAAAAGATCTTTGGATTTGATTTTATATAAAAATTGTATATGATCAGCTTCTTTGTAAATGCATTCTGAGAGACTATTAAGCGTAACGAGGAATTCGTCTGTGATGGTTTGATATTTTTTCTGATCTGGCTCAAAATGTTGATAGAAAAGCTGGACTTTTTTGTCATTATTTTGCAAGTTTTTTAGAAAAAACGAACTGTTGTCGCTGACAATATAAATAATAAAATACTTCTCAAAGGTGATAATGGAATCACTGAAATGTTTGACATTTATTTTCAGAAAATAATGTGAAATTCTGAGAATTGCAGTCAAATCTTCATCATAAGGAGCAACTGGTTTATTTTCCTTTTCTTCCTGATATTTGATCATTGTTTTTTCTTCAAAAGCTAGAATAAGCCTATTACTTTGTTTTAGCACAAAAATACTTTTAACTTTGAGATTTTCACCAAGTTTCATTGTAAAATTGCAGCAAATGACCCCAATGCCATGGGTATTATAAATACTTTCTATATCTCCATTTTCAAGAAGAACTTCCAATTTTTGACTATAGATCGACCCTTCCACAAAGCTCTTGAATTTAATATTGGCATTAAACAAAAAATTTTTTAAAAGAGTCTCCAAAGGCATTTCATCATTTTTATATTCTTTATACCATAAATCTAAATAAAATATAATAAGCTCTGGAGTTTCTAAGTTGCAAATCATCAAATCATGAAACTTATTATTAAAAATGATGAAATTGGAATGTTGGGAAATATTCATAAAAATATCTAGTTCATCAAGATGTAATATATTCATAGAATTAGATGCAACATATTCAAAAATCATATCTGAGTTGAAATCTACAAGACTCAAACTTTGATCGAAATTTCTCAAAAACACTCGGAATCCCAAAGCTTTATCAATGATCCGAAGTTTATCAAAAGCCTCATTGATTTGAATTAAATATCTGCGAAAATGAAAATGAAGGGGTCGTCTTAAAATTAATTCTTCTTTTAATTTTACAGCATATTTTTCATTTATGGTTTTCAAGATTTCTTCAGTATAAAGAATTTCGTTTTCAGACTCATCTTTCTGAAGGAGGAATTTCATTGGTAGCTTTTCATCAAAAGGCAAAATTAATTGCAAGCCCTGTTTTCTAAATAACAACTCACATTTTGTATTGTCTTTAAATTCTAAATTTATCTGATAAACTTCAATTTCTTCATTGGAATTTTCTATTTTTTTAATTTCACCCGAAGTCAAAAAGATTTTATAATTTTTTGTTTTCAATGTCCCCTCTTCAGCAGAAATCACTCCAGAAAAATCATCATTAAATATTCTTTTGCATCCCAGATCCAAAACATCAATGAAATAATCACTGGTGATTTCTGGTAGATGATAAAGGAACAAATAACCATTTTCAGGGTTCAGAGATTCCAATTCATAATCAAATGCTTCAAGCTCATAATCAATGAAAAGTCCTTGATCTTTTAACAAAATTTCTTCTTTTTTTTCAAAGTTTTTTTCTTGGCTTATTATAGAAAAACCTTCCTTTTCCAATATTTCTTTTGTTTCTTTTTTTTCATTAATCTGAGAAACCTGTTGAATTAGTTCATTTGTCATCTGTTCAATAATTTTTTGGATTTTTCCATTATTTTCTATATTTTCTTCTTTTTTTTCTTCAAAAGGTTCTTTTTCTTCTATAGTCATCAGCATCTGCTTAATTTCATGTTCTGATAAATTAATATCAGGTAGTTTTTCTGGAATTTCCATTGTTTCCTTTTCTTTTTCTTCAGTATGTGAAAGAAAATTTAGCATTTGGTTCATTTCTGAGGCATAACTTTCGGAAAATACTTTTTTTTTGAAATCAAGAAAACAATGCTCAATTTCATTGATAATGTTTTGAGTTTCGTCAAAGTTTTTTTTCAAATCTGGAAATTTTTGTTTTGCCGAATTGATCTCTCTTTTTTTGAGTTTTTCGATGGTAGTTTTGACCTCAGTTTCTTGCAGGATGTTGATATAATCATCTTGGTTTTTTTCATTTTTATTCACAAAATTGCTTAATTTTTCTTTGATCTCTTTAAAAAAATCCCCTGCGGAAAGTTGCACGATATCCAAAGGTTCAAGTGAAATGCTTTTGTTCAGATTTTCAAAATAATATGTCGTGATTTCTGAAATTTGATCGAAGAAATAGTTGAGGAGTAAGTCTTTTTTATGCAGAAAAATTTTGGACACGTTTTCATAAATTTTATTGACTCGTTCATTTAAAACATTTTCGAGATCTTCGATAAGTTTTAATTCTTGATAAGTGTTGTTGGGATAATGACACGTTTTTTGATGGTCATTTATACAACTAAAACAAAGGAACTTGAAACACGAGGGCTCGCAACAAAAAAAACTGAAAGGCTTATGATGAAACACACATAGTTCTTTCATTTTGAAAGGATTTTTTTTTTAATTTTTGGAATAAAGAAATAAAAAATTGATTTGTAAAAACAAGAAAAGCAAATTATTTTTTTTATAATCAAAAATTGGGCTTGTTATTTATTTTATGCTCGGTTCATTGCTATTCAAGCTCATTGCTTTCTTATAAGCTTTGTTAGCAACATCATTTTGTGGGTTTTGAACAGGATCATAAGGTTTTTCCTATTTTTTCAAAAATGTTAATTTTAAGCAGTAATATTCTTTTACATTGCATGCAAACAGGAAATATAAAAATCCCACAACAATTAAAACAATAGCAACAATTAATTGAAACCTTTTTTTAAAAATAAGGATTTTAATTTTCATATGAATTTTTATTTATAGTACACACTGTCTGTTGTAAGCATTATGGTTCCCAAACTAATGAAAAAGAATTCGATTTAATGAAATAAGAAAATTTATTTACAAAAGCGCATATAGTCCCCTTCCTGAGAATCTTCTTAACAGACCAAAATTTCTTATAACATAGCCAACTTGAAACTCACCCAAAACCAAAATCAATCCTAATAAACTTGAAGATTATTTTTCATTTCTAAATAAAAATTTCATAATGAGTACATGAAATGAATCGTCAAGATAAAACCTCGAGGATCGCCAAGGTTTAAACTGGTGAATCGTGTAATGCACATAATGATTATAATTATTCCGCATATTACCGCAACGAATTTAGCTACTGTAGTTAATGCGACTTTCATTAAATATTTTTGATATTTTTTTTTGAGAAATATATTTTTGTAATTTGAGATAATTCAAAAATCATAAAATCAAATCAAGTGGAAAAATAAAAAAATAGCAATGAAATAATAGGAATTTTTAAATTATAGCTCAAAATTAAGTTAATTTCAATAAATTTCAAAAAATTTACTTTGGAAAATACAATAGTTTCATATGAAAAAAACATCATCCATTGACATTAGAACTCAAAATCCACAATTGTGCCATTTTACTGTTTCTTATGAGTATATTGAAAATATTTTACTTATTTTGAAATAAATATTGTTCATCAGATTGCCATTTATCTCTGAAATCACCAACTTTTACAAAGAAAATGTTTGTAATATAAACAATTTTGAGCAAAAAGTTGAACATAACAGGAAAATATTCAATTCCTATCCAATTTACTTGAAAAACAGCATTTTTCACAATGATGAAGACACCATCAAATTGAGACAATTATCGATTACCGAAAAATCATTTATTTGGGATAAATACAGGTCTCATGGGAATAAGAATTACCACAAAAATAATATCAAAAAAGCTTTATTTTTTTATGAAAGAGTAATAATATTTCTAGAAATTTTAATAAAAATGAATCAAGGCTTTAAGTTGTTTCAAATGGCTTGAAATAGTGAAAACCCCTAAGAAAAAAACATTTGATCTCGCTGATTTCGATTATGAAGACACCAGACAGACAAATTCCCCTGAAAACAACTTAGAAATTGAAAATGAATTTTTAAATTTCACTGATGAAGATGTGATTTTGCATGATGGTGAAGAACTTAACGATAATAAGGACCGAAGTTTGAGAAATTCAATGCTCATCTTGATTTTTTTAAATATGAGTGTGGCTTTTTTGAGGGAAGGGAATTTCAAAGAAGCATTTGAGAGTATTGAAGATGCCAAAAAACTAAATGAGAGAAATTCAATGATATATTTTCGCCGATCCCAAGCAAATGCGTATAATTTAGGTTCATCAATGAGCAAATTAAAACAGGCGAAAGAAGACATTGAAAAGGCAATATATTTGAATCAATTTGAAGAAAAGAACGAACAGAAAATTTACGTAGAAGAAGCGAACTTTATTCAATCAAGATTGAAAAGTCAGAAAGAAAAAATTAAAAATGTTTTTGAAGGTATTAAATGAAATATTAATCAGAAAATGTAAACATTTTTTTTTAGGATTATGTAGAGATCTCTCAAAATGCAATGATCAAGAAACTTCAAATGGTGAATCAAAGGAATATGATCTTATTCAAGAGTAAAATGAATAAAATTGTTTAATCTTATTACATCAGAATAATGAAAAAATACGAAGAAAATTATGCAGATTTATTGGAAAAAAAATCACTTAAGGAAGCAGAAGTTCTCAGGGAAGAAATGAAAGCTCTGAAACATACAATTACAGAAATGGAGCTTGTTTTGTCTTTGAAATTTGATGCATCAGAAAATGATGAGGTATTTTTGGAAATTTTCAACTTAATGAAGTAAAAAAAACTCGATTTTTTATGTAATTTTTATATTGTGACATTTAGAATAGATTATAAAAATAAAGCAATCATTTCAAAATTGAATTTCCTAAAATGTTCGAAAGCGAAAGAAATTTTTTCAAGTAACATTTTATTTTTAGAAGTCTTTTAAACAAAATATATAGAAACGAAATTTAATCAAAAAATATTTGAAAATGTCATAAAGGAATTATTAAAAAGAAAAGAAGAACTTTCTCAAAAAATGCAAACCTTTTCAGGTAGTGATGAAACTGAAGGGAGTTTTTTCTCAGATATCATCCCATATATTGAAAAAATAGGAAAAAATATATCATTCAAGCTGATTCTCCAAATTTTGATAGTTATTTTATCGTTGTTCTTATTTTATTACTTAAATAAGGATAAAAGTCTTTTTAAAAAATTTTTTTCTAGATCATAAATTGTAAAAGAAAAAAAATATTAGAAATACAAAAAAAAATTTGTTTTTTTTTAATATTAAAAACTCAAAATGGAATCTTTAAATGAAACTAAGTCTGAGAATGACACTCCAAAAAAATCGCACAAATTTGTTAAAAAAATATCTTTGGAAGAAGATTTATTTATGAAAATAAAGCCTAAAATTGTGTTCAAAGGTCCTTTTCGTTATATTGTTCCTTACCCCTATGTTTATAAATCCTTCGTTAAACAAAGATGGGAAAATAGAACTATTGTTGAGGTTTTCTCTAAGGAATTTCGTTCAGATCCCTTAGAATATTATGTATTTATTTTTTTTTTTTGTAATTATCAACATTTTTCTTTTATTTCAGAAAAAAGCTATCGCTTTAGGAAAAATTAGAGTAAATGGCAATGAAATAGATGAAGCATATAAGCTAAAAATGAATGATATGATAGAACATGAAACAATCCGAAAAGAACCCCCTGTATATTCGCTCCCAATTGAAATAATTCATGAAGATGATAATCTTTTAATAATCAATAAGCCTCCATCGATACCTGTAAATGATCGATTTTTTTTTAAAAAAAAATTAAAAATATTTTTTTTCAGGTTCATGTTTGTGGACATCATTCTTTTAATACTGTTGCAGGAATTTTGAGAACTGACTTCAACTATAAGGACATATATAGTATGTTTTTATTTTTTAATCAATGTTTTATGTTTTATCTTTAAAAGTCCTTCATAGACTCGACAAACTAACTTCTGGGTTGCTCTTGATATCGAAAAATTCGGAATTCGCTTCAAAATTTCATCAAGACCTAAAAGACAAAAAAGTGGAAAAAACTTATTTAGCTCGAGTTCATGGAAAATTATTGACGAATGAATATGATAATCAAGAGTTGCATGTGAAAAAACCCATTTATTGTGTTTCAAGAAGAGACGCCAAACATGATGTTTGTGAGGAAGAAGAAAAAGTTGCTAAAAATGCGAAAGATGCTCAGACTATATTCAAAAGCCTTTGGTATGACCAGAAAAGTGATACTACTTTATTAGAATGTCGCCCAATTACAGGAAAAACTCATCAAATTAGAGTTCATTTGAAATCTTTAGGCCATTCAATTGTGAATGATACGTGTTATGGTGGCAAGTTTGTTGGGAATTTAGTAACTAAATATCTTGATAAAAAAGAAAGCAGTGGGGAAGAGAAGATCGTGAAAAAAATCAAACTAGATGATAAGGGAAACGATAAAAAGATTGAGGTGAAAGAAGGAAAGGCAGAAGAAGAAGAGAAAAAAGAAGAAGATAAAAATCCCGATTTGGAAGACAAAGATTTGAATTCATATGTGATGGAAATCTGGCTTCATTCATATAAATATAAGTTTAGAGGAGATTTGTACTCCACAAAGATGCCTTATTGGGCTGCTAACAAAACAATTGAATCTGAAAAAAATAATGAAAAAACAGGGTAAAATAATTTTTGAAAATGTTTTAACTGAATGAATGACATTAAATTTTTGTAACTAATATTTTTTAATGAATTGAATTTTTAGTAATAAAAATAAAAAAGGAAAAATTTAAAAAATTCCTGTTTTGAACTAAATTATCTTATTGAGACTAGGACAATGAAGTACATTTTGAGGATCCAAGATTATTTCTTGATCATCCTCTGTTTGATTTTCCTCCGAAGAAGATTGTGAAACAACATCCTCTTCAGAATATTCCGATAAATTATCTTCGTTATCTTTGTTTTGTAAATGATCAACTTTTAAATTTATTTGGATCAATTTGTCTAAAACACAATCAGTATAATTCTTCCAAGCATAGAACACCATACTAGAAAATAAAAAAATTGGCAATGGATTGTAACCTTTGATGTTTTGTAAGAATTCTGACACTTCTTGAGGTGAATGAGTTATTCTTCTGCTTTTATGATTCTGACATTTATTAAAAAAAATAATTAACTAAAATTAAAAATCAAACAACTTTGAATTCTTTTTTCATCTGCATGTTGAATCTAATCTTTTCATCAGCCAATTCTAATTGTTTTATACATAATTCACTCTTGTTTTGATAAATTATTTGATGATATGCACGTTTCAACGTCGAGTATAAAACTTCATTAAATGATATATATCCGTTGAAATCACTTAAAATTAAAGTTTAAATATAAGATAGAACAAAAATTTTTACCAGACGAACTTCATCTCCATTATGCATTTTAAGATGATATCAATATCTTCAAATTCTTCAAACCCTAAAGGAAGAGATAATTTCCGAAAGAATGGAACAAGTAATCGATGATGAATTTTCCTTCCTTTTTGCTTTGCTGTATACATACCCCAAACTTTTCTAAATTTCAATAAATAATCTTTAAAGGTATGTATTGGATTTCCAGGATCCGTATGATAGTTTTCAAATTGCTGCAAAAGAACCAAAACCAATAAATTTATAATAATATTGGTTGTGATGATGTAAAAAGTAAGAAAATAAATAGGAGCCCATGCTAAAAATCAGGCATTTTAAAATATGATTTTTTAACAAAATTACCATAATAATTGCTAACTGTCATCATTACATCCTCCCATCCATCAGCAGTAGAAATTTTATATAAAGTCATGAGAGCATAAGAAAAATTTCTAAAATTGACGTAATCGTCTATACTTCCAACGTTTGATATTTCTCCGAAAAAATAAACACCAAACATAGCATAAATAAAATAAATCAACATAAGCAAGGAAAAAATGTTGAGCACCATTGGCAATGAAAACATGAGGGTATGCAAAAGCTTATCAATACCTCTTCTTTTTCGCAAAACTCTGATAAGTCTCAAAATTCTTGCTATTCTTAATCCATTGATAAGTTGTGGGCCTATCCTTATTAGTCGAAGAGAAGAGGGCCATATGTACGTTATAATAAAATCCAATACTCCAGTAATAATTATGAAGAAATCTAATTTGTTCCAATCATCGAAAATATAACCTAAATTACTTAGTCATGTTTATATAAATAAAAAAAAACCTTTGAATCCAAATGTAAATATTTTCAAGAGACCCTCCAACAAAAAAATCAAATTGAAAATTTGATGCGCATCAATAATTTGATTTGCTTGACTTGAACTCATATTATTATAACTTATCAAGAGTATTATAACATTCACAACCAAACATGAATAAATGAAAAAACGAAAGGTTTTTGATCTAACTATGTTAAAAGTAATTTTTTTTGCTATGGAGTTTGGAGGTTTCGAATATTCAAAATAAGGGTCTGCCAAAATAATCAATTTATGAAGGTTTAACCAGGTCACTTGAGAGTCAGATAAATATTTATGCTTAGTCAGTTTTTCAGCCATAGTAAAGTTATAAAAGATAACACCAGTGAATAAATTGATCAGAAACATAACACCAAAAATCACAAAACTTAAGAAGAAAATATATGATGAGTATTGATTATTGAATTCGATTGGACCCTGATAAATAATATAAATAAAATATAAATCATGGTAATTTTTATATAATACTTGTGTTTCAGTTCCTGAATTAACTGCTACATTCATTATATCACTCCATCCATCATAAGTTGAAACAATAAATAATGTTATAAAAGCATTATAAATGTTATCAAAGTTGTAAGCAAAAATTTGCCATTGCCCATTAGTTCCCAAACACTGAATATAAAGAAAGCATTTTATTATTTTGACATAAATATTACGGTCTCTTTGTTCACTCCATAATTATAAACTTGATTGCAAAACCCAAATCTTCCTTGAAAGAGAATAACTCCTAACAATGCATAAGTGAACCTATTTTGTGCTTTAAATGAAAATAAAAAAAATAAAATAAAAACCAAATGATGAAAATCACAAAAAGGACTTTAAGGATATCCGAAGCACTTTCCCATAAAGCTTTGCAAACTGTATAAATGTTCGGATTATAATTAATTAAGCTGAGGGGTCTTAAAACCTTCACCATTTTCACCAACTATTCATAATCAAATTCTACTTTAATATTTATTATTTTTACTTTAGTGAAAAGAAAATGATTTTGTGTTGATACTGTCAACCAAAACTGCAAGAAATAGACTGCCAAAATAAAAATATCTAATCTATGCCATATGCTTCGAGCGTAACTTCTATCAGCTGCATAGACTCCCAGAACAACAATCTTCAAAAATGCTTCCATGAGAAAAATCGAGAAACAAATAAGGTCAAAAATCTCGGTTATATACATTAAAGTCACAGAATTATCATTTCCATTTTGAGGGTCAGTATAGGTCTCTAAAATTATGACAAATGTTGAAACGCATAAAGTAAAAATCATAATATTTTGGAAATAAACATGGAAAATTATATGGTGACAAAATTTGCGAAATTCTGATTTTTTATCCCATATCCATAAGCTGATCTCACATTTAATTCTGCTCAATGGGATATAATTATTGATTCGAGAAGTAGAATTTTGAGTTTTTTCTTTAATTATGTCCATTTCCAAAAGAGTTATTAATTTTGTTTCCTTTTCATTATATTTTTCATTAAACTTTGAATTATACATATAATATTTGGTCAATTCGTCGATAAATCCTTGTCTTGCATCTTTTGGAATAATTATATTGAAGTCCTCATGCCGTCCTTCAGTTTTCGCATGAACAAAATCATCTTTTTCTTTTTCTTCTATTTCCTCATCGATGATTTGCTGTAATTCCTGAACCTCCATATTTTTTGTAAACCCGTCAAGCATAATTGCCAAAAACAAATTCAATAATAGAAAGTTTCCAATCACAATCCATGAAATCACAAAAACGGATGTTTCGAATATCCCAACGCTTGAACTATACCCTTCCCCGATCAAATCAATCCAATTATCCAGAGTTACTATATTAAAAACCGTTATGAATGCAACCCAAAAAGTGTCAAAATTTTGGTTAAAATAATTAGATTGGCTTGTATCAAATTGGCCTCCAAATATCTCCATTCCCACCAAAGCATATACAAAATTCAAAAGAATTAAAAGGATCGCAAGGTAAATAAAAGATGATAATGTTCGATTGATAACAGAAACAAGGAATTTGATGAATTTAATATTTTGAATTATTCTTGCAATTCTGAAAACTTTAATGGCAGTGAAAAATCTGATATAACGATATTCTCTGAGAGTGGGATTAGATAGAAGAATTGTTTCTGAAAGTGAGGCCCAAACAGCAAGTAAATCGATTTTATTGAGATTGTCTCTGAAGTAAGCTATGAAAAATTAAACAAAATCTATATTTTTAAATATTAAATATATTAATATGACGTTTCCATCCAAATGCAAAAATTTTAGTGAACATCTCGAAAAGAAAAATTGAGCTGTAGACAAGATCGATAGTGATAATTATAGAATAATCCAGGTTGCTTGAAATAGCTAAAGAGATCAAATAAGAAGTTAGTAGTAATATCAAAAGAATATGGAATGATCTGGAAATTATGAATCTTCTTAACGTGCCTCTATATTTTTCAATCTTTATAATGAAAATATTAAACAAAAAACAAAAAATCTTCAAAATTTTATTTTACTTTTCCTTTCCCTTCTTGGAAAAAAAGAGCAATTTTTGGGTCGTTTAGCTGTTGAAAAATCTTATTAAAGGCCGACTCTACAAATGTCAATGCAAGCACCTCCTCTCCTGACCATGTATATGAATGAATATTATTATGCTCCAAATCTCTTTTCTAAAAATTAAAAAAAGTTAAAAATAACATTTTTATAATTTATAACTCTGATTTCTAAATATTTTTTTGCCATATCAACTGATTGCAAATTTTCGCGTTCCATAGAATCCTTGTCATCATCGTTTGCTTTTTCTTCCTCCACATTTTCTATATTTTGATTAATCAGGTTTCTTATCCAAACATAATTGTTGGCCTCCACAGGATTTTCTCTTTTATGTCTTGGAGACAACATTTTTTCTAATTTTTTTTGGATTTTTTCAATATGTTTTGCATTTTCATTATTTTTTTCCCTGATATTGCTTTCCTCTTTCGCTCGAAACAAATCATTTAAGTTCACAACATAATTATCAAGCTCATTGGCTATTTTATTATCCGTGTTGAGAGTTAAATTTGAGAGATGTCTTTCTTTTGAAAACCTTTTGGTGGGTTTCACTGCGATCCCTTTTTTTCCAGCAAGAGTCTTGAAAATCTTATCTTCGAAAGAATTCAAAGAAGAATCCGAATGACTGCTCATTAATAAAATTTCTTTTCCTCTATTGCTGACATTTAAATTATTTTTGGGACTTTTGATATTTGTGCTTGCCACTTTCTTAGAATAAATTTGTCTTAAAAATTTCAAAAGGGACGCCTTTTTTTTCTTGGGAGCATAAATAATTGGTAGTTTTTTCTTATTAATTATGTTGATTTGCTCCTTCATAAGTTTTTTCTTTTCTTCTTCATCCTTATTTGGAAGAATATCTTCTTCACTAATGCTTTTATATTCTTTTTCGAAATTTACTAATAATTTCAAATATTTTGGCTCAAGATGAAAGATGGTTTGATGCTTTGTATTTTTCCGATAGGGTATGATTTTGACAACCTTTCCAAAAATTCGAAAAAAATATCTCAAACATTTATTTATCTTGTTGTTTCGAATTATCTTCGACCTACTATCGTCCATGGAGATAAATGAAAGCAGACTTTCAGATGAATAATGAGATTCAAATTTTGAGTTTTTTTGAAGAGCTGGAGGTAATATCTTATTTTTATGTCTCTTTGACATTATGGAAGAACTATGAGATTTATATGATTTAAACGTTTTGGATTTCGAACTAGCATAAGAAGAAGAGCCAAAGGCGTTTCCCACTCTTCTCCTTTTACCAACTTCAATTTTCGAAGATTTTTTTAAAATGCTTTGGTGATTACTTCCCATCGCACGTGAATCTTGATTCTTTAAATTTAAAGGAGTTAAATCTTTCAACAATTTTAGTATGTTTTTGTTTTCTTCATTATTTTCCTTTATTTCATCTTCGTCATAGGCACTCATTTGTTTAGAAACTTTTGGTTTCACTTCTATTGGATCCGCTTTCCTCTTGCTGATCCATAAGCCTTGTCTTTTTATTTCCGTCAATTCATATGTTCTAATTGTTCTGTTTATGTTTTTTTTCTCATTTTTTATATTATTGTGAGTTTCACTGAATTTCACCTTAATCAAAGCTAAAGTGAGGTTCAAAAGGATGTAATTCCCGAAGATTACCAATGACACGAAATAGATCCATGCATAATTTGTAAATGCCCTTTCTATATTATACATTGTCACGGTCCAATTATCCAAAGTTGAAATCAAAATAACTTGCAACAAACTTGAGAACAAATTATCAAAATTGATGACCCCTCCATTCAAATTATTCAATCCCTTCAGACATAAGCCATTGGAAGGACATTGCAGATTTCCACATACTGTCTCAGGACTAGACAAAGTTCCCAGCTGAACATCATAACAACGGTATAATAAAAGACCTCCAAAGAGATGCAAACCAACTGCTGCATAAATTAGGAAAAAAAACATGAGAATCCCGAGAAAATCAAGTAATAGAGGAAGAGCTGCTAACACAGAACTAATAATCGCACGCAATTTACTAATATGGGTCAAAGCTCGAAGAGGTCTTAATAAACGAATTATCCTCAAAAGACTATAATCTTTGATAATCCCATTGCTCACATTATAATTCAACAAAACCAAATTGATTATCACAAAGAAATCTAAGACGTTCCAACCATCTCTGAAATATGCATATTTATCAAGAAATAAACCAAAGGCGATCTGTTTTAAGCTCATTTCAATGAGATAAAAAATCAAAAAGCTAGTTTCGAACCGATTTATTATCTCCAAATAAGTATTGTATTCGCCACGCTTGTTTTCCTTCAAGATATATGTGACACAATTCATTAAAATAACAAGGAGGGAAAAAATCTCGAAAATGCTGGATTTAACCAATTTTTGAGAGAATTTTTCAAGATGTCGAAATGTCAAGATAAAAGATTTCCGCATTTTTTTTAAAGGGAGCTTATCAGGATAAATATCATAATCAACATACACTTTTTCTATTTTATCCATATTCGTAACTAATAAAAAATCGGGTCTGCGTTTATTCGTTATTTTCGTGTTTTGTCTAAACAACTGTGGAATTTCTGTTAGCTCTTTTTTCAGCTGGGTCTCTTCTTCAATCTTATGATTGATATCTTCATCATCATCTTTTCCTAATGTGAAATGGAGGAAATCTTGCAAATAATTATAAAGAAATGCGTTTTTCCCTTTATATTCTTTGACATCTGTGGTGGAAATTTCGTTTTCTTCTTTTAGCTCATTTTTATTGGTTTTTGAATCTTGAAAAAAATGAGAACGGGAAGAGGAGGGTTGTTCTGGTTCACCAGCTTTTGATGGAGGTGCGTTTGAGAACGTGACCGTTCGGAATTTTTGAGTTTTTCGTGAAAAACCAGATTGAGCAAGTTGAGGAACTTGCAAATTCATTGGTGAAGGTAATAATTCATTTTGGCTGGATCGATGACTATTTATAGAATTAAAAGAAATAAAGCCTTGAGATTTAGAACAAATGACAACTTGATCAGTGATAATCGGGAACTTGTCGGGGAAAAGGCTGATTTTAAAGAATTTCGACCTTCATTTAAATGTCTGGACTGCTTATTATCACTTTCCGATATTTCCCTATTGGATGTTTGGATGTGAAGAGAAAGAAAAATGGAATTACTTTAAAAGGAAATTATTTTCGGGCCTTGTTAAAGGGTTGTTGTTTATCGACATTTGTCAACTATTCTATTTAGACATTTATCAAATTATATATTAAAATAATTCAAAAATAAAAAAAATTGACTTTCAAAAATTTCAGATTAAGTTAAAGAAACAAAAAATATTTTTTTCTAATTAATTTCTTCTCTTTTTTTTAGAAACGATTTTTTTTTTAGGGAAAATATTTTTTTATGAATCGATTTTTTGTTTGGGGAAAAATGAATGGAATTCCCAATATAAGGAATTTTACAAATCTATTGCAAAAACTTCTGAATTCCATTTTTTCAGTATTGCCATTTTTAATCATTGATATTGTTCAACTTAAAAACACAGATTCCCCGGGCTCCATTTTCCAAAGCTCCTTCTACTTCCGATTTAAAATTTTCATCACTTTCTGCTTCTCCTAAACAATCCGGTTAAATAAAACTGTTTTTTTTCAAACTTCTCTCAGTTTTCTTCTTCCTTCTTCGGTTTCACTTCCAACCCATGATGTATTTTCTTCCAAAAAGTTCTACATAATATATAGGAATGACATACCAATCTTCCCATTTTTGTTTGGTTTGTCTTCGGAGATAAACACCACCTGATATTTTTTTGGAATAGAAATGAACAACTGATGACCAAAGATGTGATTGAGTGTTTTGCTAAAAAATTTCTGTTGTCTGGATCGAATTCATTAACATTCAGTATGTTATCCATGCATATATTTGGAGACCTAGACTTATGGATATTTTTATTTTGAAATGAATCCAATTAGCTGTAATCGATTCTTCTTTCGTGTTTTCATCCTCAATATACCATCCGCATGAATTGGGCATTTGTGATGTTTGAATTGTTTTCGAAAGAAATGATGAAGCATCTCGCATTATATGAACGAAAAGAATGAACGAAAGAAAGACAAAACAGTTGATAAGTCTTGAAGTACGCATAAATCAGCGCAAAACTTGTTATTTTCAGATAATTTTATGAGGGGGTTTTTTAATTTTGCAATTTCAAAATGGATTTTCTTAATTTGCAAAAAATTAAATCTTAAATCTTGAAAATGGACATCTTTCTGAAAAAATATGGGATTGTTCTTCTCAGATATACAATAATTATAAGCTTGCTTTTTTATTTTATTTCTGATTGTGCTCCCTCAACCAAATCAGTTTTTCTTTCAAAAAATATATCTATGCCTCGTTTATGTGGATGGTTTGCTGAGGAATCAACTGCAACAGAAGAAGAAATCCGAGGAAATTTGACTTATTTCAAATCGCAAGATATTGAATGTGTTAACTATATGACAGATCTCCCAAAATATGAAAGAGCAGCAAAAATAGCTCAAAAAATAGGGATTCAAATTTATGCCTGGCTTCCAGCAATGCTGGGCTTGGGATTCAATAAGAAGTGGTTGTACGAAAATCATCCTGAGGTCTATGTTGTCACCAAATCTGGTATTAATTCCTACAATCAAGCAATATATGGAGTTTCCCATTACAAATTTTTATGTCCAAATAATCCCATCGTCAGAACTTATTTGAAAGAGATGTATGATAATATTTCCCAGATTCCTGAAATTGACGGGATCAATTTAGATTATATGAGATACATAGAAGAGAATTTGAAATAATATGATCCTAATGGAGATACTTGCTATTGTGATTATTGTGTGTCCTCCTTTTTAAATCAAACTGGAATTAATATAAAAGAGCATCAGGATCCGAACTCAGTTCAAGAGTGGGCTGATTATAGAGTAAATGTTATAACAAGCCTGGTGAATGAAATTGCAAAGATTGTGAATTCTAATGGGAAAAGAATTTCAGCAAATGTTTATCCAGGACCCTGGCAATCCACAAGGCAGACCAGACAAAAATGTGATGATTGGGATTTAGATATGGTATTCCCAATGATCTACACTGAAGTTTTTCAAAGAGATGTAAATTGGATTGGAGCTCAGACTGGAGAAGGAATAGCCGTATTAAATGAAAAACATAGAACAACAAAACTTTATACTGGTCTTCAAGCAAACCAGATGAATGATGAAGATTTTAAAAAGGGAGTCGATTTAGCCTATGAGAATGGTGCATATGGAATCAGCGTTTTTACATTAAATACCATAAATTCTGAAAAGTTTGAGATCTTGAGGAATGAAACTAAAAATTTTATCGAAAAAAAATCTAATGAGACTCGACCAACTTGAATTATTAATTTCCTATTTCGAACTTATTTTTTAAAAGAGCAAAATTATGATTTTTTTAAAATTATAAATATAGTTAAAAATGAACCCCTTTTTTTTTG
>Ga0302186_10000679_pt1 | contig 29911 bp, 33 predicted proteins | sample II_Bog_E1_2_FD_198782 | JGI IMG/M metagenome (GOLD analysis project Ga0302186, IMG submission 198782) | Peat permafrost microbial communities from Stordalen Mire near Abisko, Sweden - II_Bog_E1_1 | ecosystem: Environmental > Terrestrial > Soil > Wetlands > Peat | place: Sweden: Abisko... | reverse complement strand
GTTTCTTGTTTTTAGAAAGTTTGTATGTTTTTTAACAAAGAAATTATTTTTGAAAATTTCGAGCTTTTTCATTAAAAAGCAATGAAATTTTGAAAATTTTTTCATTTTAAAAGCCACTTACTTCATTTGAAATAAAAATCAAATAGAGTTATTTTTTTATTTATTTCAAAACCAAAATAGTCCATGTTTACTTATTTTCTTCATTTTTTTTCCATTAAAACATTTATTTTCTTGTAAACATCTTGATTATTTCAATATTGTCCCTTAGAAGAACATAAAGTCAACAAAATAGCTTAAAAATAAAAAAAAATCATAGTTATATGAAAATAACCCAAAAGTTCACCTAAATTTATTTGAATTCAGTTAAAAGGTTAAAACCTTCGAAGCTAACCTAAAAACCTGCTTAATAAGAAAATTTCATGCAATTTAACTTAAACGCAGGCGTGGTGTAGTGGCTATCACATCTGCTTTACACGCAGAAGGTCGAGGGTTCAATCCCCTCCGCCTGTATAATTTTTTTTTTTTGAATCTATAGTATAGCAAATGCTGCTTTTGGAAAAAAATAAAATTAAAATTATTTTTAAATTTTAACGTTTTTTTTTTCCATTTTTCTTCTTTTGTTCTAAAAAAAAATTAATTTTTCTAACGTCATTTTTCTGTCTTTCATCTTCAAAAAAAACAAATTTTAAAATCCCCCGCAATTCGTTATTTCATTCCAAATAAATTTTATTTAGATTCATTGATCCCTTTATAATCCTTATCTAATCAAAATCTAAATAAACAAAAATATTTCCTAAATCAAATCCAACTCATCTCATCTTCCCATGGCCGAACGTAAAGAAGCCCCAAAAAGAGCTGAACCAACCCAAAACAAGCCTACCACCACAGACAAAAAACAAGCACAAGCCCAACCCGCCCAGGATCAATCTAAGGCCGGTCAAGTTGGTGGACTTCCAGGTCCTTTGGTCGGTAGTCAATACCTAGGTCCCCAATTTGCTGGTGGCCCTCAACTCTATGGTTCCCAATATGGTGCTCCTCAATTCGTCGGAGCTCAATACGGTGCGCCTCAATACAGCGGTGCTCGATTTGTTGGTGGTCCTCAATTACTTGAAGGTGGCCAATTCCAAAGTTCCCAATTTCAAGGTGCCCAATTAGTTGGAGGTCCTCAATTCGTTGGACAACAAGGCTTTTCTCAACTTCCCCAAGGGTATACCCAAGGTCAAGGGTATCTCCAAAGTGGTGCCTACCAATCAGGTCAAGGGTATGTCCAAAGTGGTGTCTACCAATCTGGTGTCCAACCCGTTGGAGTTCAACAAATTGGTTACCAAACCGTCCCTGTGGAGACCATCCAATACCAACAAGTGCCAGTTGAGAAAATCGAATACCAAACCGTCCCTGTGGTCCAACAATCTTCCCAACTAAGAGAATCCATCAAAGGAGAAAGCTATGTTGAGTACGTGCCATTCGAGAGACTCTACTACGAACAAGTGCCAGTCGAGAGAGTCGAATATGTCCCAGTCGAGAAGAAATACACTGATTATTACGCCATTGAGAAGCAAACCGAATATGTGCCTTACACCAGATATGAAACCGTGAGAGAAATGGTCCCTCAACAGAAGACCGAATACATCTCTCAAACCAAGGTGGAATATGTTCCTCAAACCAGAACCGAAATGGTCCCAGTTGAAAGAGTTGTCAGAGAAATGGTGCCTCAACAAATCACCGAATATGTGGCCCAAAGCAGAGTTGAACAAGTACCACAAACCCGCACTGAAATGGTCCCAGTCGACAGAGTCCAAGAGAAGGTCGAATACCAACCTTTGGAAAAAACTCTCGTGCATTATCCTCAAGTCGAGAGACAATTTGTTGTTGATGCCGAAAAATCCGGCAGAATCAGAAATGATCTCATCGGACAAGTTGGTGGTGGCTCACTTGTTGGAGGTGGTGGTCAACTTGGAGGATCTCAATTTTATGGTGGACAAGTCGTTGGTGGACCACAACTCGTTGGTGGATCGCAACTCGTTGGTGGATCACAACTCGTTGGTGGATCACAACTCGTTGGTGGACCACAACTCGTTGGTGGACCACAACAATTTGGTGGATCAGTTGTTGGTGGACAACAACTTGTTGGTGGACAACTTGTTGGTGGCCCTGGCCAAGTGTTAGGTAGCCAAGTCTATGGAGGCTCTTATGGAGGTTTCCAACAACAATCTGGTTTCCAACCTGTGAGAGGAGGCCAAGTCATCCAAGGAACCCCTTTCGGTCAACCTGCATTGGCCAATAGCATCAGCTTGGGCAAACAAACTAACGCTGGAACCAAACAAAAGGAAGAAAAGCTTTTGAATAGATTGGAGAAGGATATCAAGGATTTGGAGAAGAAAAAGTAATGAGGATTTTTTTAATAAAAATCTTTTTCTTGAAGAATTAAATGAAAAAAACAATCATTAACAACAGAAAAAACAAGAAAACAATTAAATTTCCTTAGAAAAAATTAAAAATAAGGTTTTATTTCTTAAATTTAACTGCAGTTTTCCTGTTATATTGTCTTATTTTTTTACAAATCAGGAACAAACAAGTTTATCAACAAATTTAAATTTTCTAAAATTAAGAACATCTTAAAAATTTCTGAAGAATTTAAATGTTTAAAACAATATTATAGGGAACCAAAATAAAAATAAAAGCGATATTTGATAAAGCTCCAATCGAAGAAATTTGAGTTTGGAGTTCGGATATGGAAAACCTAATCCAAATATTTATTTCTTGCAACTTCCCATCAAATCACAAGCATCTCTTGGCTATGTCTGTCATATCAAAACTATGACTTCTGATAATTGAGGATGCCTTCAAGCTATTAGGATTTGCTCTTCATTTATCGTCTTGAACAAATGAGTCTGATCAGCCTCATCTAATTTTCGTAATTGGTGAATAAATTACTAAATAAAAAACCTTTCACGAAATAGATTCTTTGGTGTTTTTCGTTGATATCGTCCATAAACAATTTGTTTTGGAATTTGTATTCTTTTGAATTAGGTTCTCTTTTAAAATAAAAGAGAGTGATATTCAATAGCTTTCATACATCATCATTATTTTATGAGAGGAAAAAGATGAAAAGAAGATGGTTTCTGATTTTTGTTCTGAAAACAAAATGTTTTTTTTAATTACAAATATCTCAAAATTAAAAAAAAAAATTAAGCGCAATAAAACGAAGCTTTAATTATTTGGGGACGAAATTAAGAATTTTAAAAATTGGCACTTTTCAGATTTTTTGAATTAAAATTTGTATTATTAAAAAATAAATTTAAATAAAATAATAATAAAAAAATTAAACAAAAATAATATTTTTGCAAAAAAAAAATATTGATTCTTGCAAAATGAAGACAAATTTTTTCTTGAACTAAAAATTTTTCATAAGGCAAATTTTTTTCTCATAAATCAAAGTTTTTTTCATAGTCATAAACTTTTTTTTTTAATTTGTAGCTTTTTAAAATGAATTGATAAGATGTTTCTTCTATTTGTTTTTTTTACAATCATAATTTTTTTTTTCGCTCAAAAACACCCTCATTTATTATCTTTCCTCAACAAATTTTCCTTTATTTCATTTAATTTTTTGAAAATAAAAAATCAAAAAAAATGCAAAAAAAAACAACCAAAAAGTCTTCAATTCTTTTGCTTCTCTCCTATGGCCCTCCCCCCTCATTGAAATTCCTTGACAATTTCCCCAATTTCCAGCTTCTTTTATCCGAAGGAGTCTCCAATTTCTTGATAAAACCAATGACCCCCTCTTTATTAGCTTCAATCCTTGGATTTTCGAAGACTTTTGATAAAAACTTCGATTTTTCTAAAGAAATTAAGCCATTTGAGCTTAAAAAATATGAGATTTTTAAAGAATCTGAAGAAAAGGCTCAGATAATAGAGGAAGACACTATGACAGAGATCAGATATATTGAGAAACCTGAGGTTTTTTCACAGGTTTCTAATAGATTAAAGGCTGTAGTGATAACAAATGACCTGAAAAATGCGGGTTTTTGCCAGAAAATCCTTTTGGACTATTATTTCGATGAGAATCTCGAAAGTCTTAATAAAAACTCTGGGATTTTCTCTAAATTGCTTAATGAGGAGTTATATGAGCTAATAATTCTGGATATTTCAGTAGAAAACAATGAAAATCAACGGTTTTTAGATGTTTTGAGGGTTTTTAATGATGAGATTATCGATTTGAACAAGGAAAACACCTCTTTTTACTTATTAATAAGTCCATATTTGCAAGGACAAAACATAGAAAAGGTCTTGAATTCTCATAAAACAGGAATTAACCCGAATATATTGAAGATAATACCAAAACAGACCTATGAATATTTAAATGGGAATCTCAATAAAGACTTGATGGAGACTAATGAAAATTATAAGGATTTAGAGTTAGTTTTTGGGTGTTTTTTTGAAAAAGGAGGTGGTAGGAAGGATACAATTTCCAGCTTTGAGCTATTGGATGAGGACCCAATAAAGGCCGGGAGAATGGCAGGGAATAAAGTCATAAATTCGCATATATTTCTGAGAGAAATAACATTTAGACTGGGAAAATTACCAAAGTTCGGGGCTTAAAATATTGGGATAAATTTTTCTAATTTCAAGAAAAAAAAAAGTTGTTTTTCTTATTTTTTTATTGAAGCGTCACATAATTCAAAATCCGGTTTTTTAAACCGAAAGAGGTCTTTTCTCCAATCAATAATATCATGATCATGAGAAAAAATCTAATAAATATGCATAAAATAATTCAAAAGTATAAAAAGATTATTTTTCATATGAATTTTATTAAATTCATCTGAAAAAAATATTTTGAAACAAGGTATTTGCTAAAAACTTAAATGGGGAAGCTTAATAAAAAACTCAACTTCTTTACTATTTTAAAAAAAACATTTTTTCTAAAAATATTCTTGAAAATTCTGTTTATTTCTTTTCTTATTTAGTTTTATTCATTATCTTCTATATTCTTTTTCTTTGGTTCCAAATTAATTATGTAATCCTTTCCTTGCTTAACAAGCACTTCTTCCAGACTTTTTTTGCTCTCTTCAGTCTTTCTTACTTTTTTATTCTGAACATCAATAAAAAAGAAATCGTCAAAACCATCATCTAAAAGTAATTCTCTGGCTTTTTTTAATGAAATCTGGAAATTTGGGAAAAAATCCAATGGGATTTCACTATTATCAGGTTTTATATGAATCATGGGTCCAGCAGGTTCTTGGAATTGAAGAATAGCTTTATCATTGTTAAATTTAACTGAATTTCTTAATAATTCGCCATCCTTCAATGGTGTTGAGTTCTTCACATCATCGAAAGGAGTTGAAGTCAACATCAAATTGCAAAACTCTTGAATTGGTAGATCCAATAAGTTTATATCCATTGACCTTTCCATATATTGCAAAGTAAGATCAAAGTCATCTTTGCATCTTTTTCTTTCTTCAATCAGAACTTTTTTTGGTTCAGACTTGGATATTGGTTCAGGTTTGGATATTAGTTCAGACTTGGATATTAGTTCAGACTTGGACGCATCACCTGCTTTGAACTCTTCTAAATACTTTTTCTCCTTAAGTTTGATTCGAATGGAAGGATTGGAGCCAGAGTTGATTGAATTATCTTTATTCGAGATAAAAATTTCTTTCAACCTTATTTTTTGTTCTTCTTCTTTTGAAATTGTTTGGCATTTCTTGCTTAGAAAAAAAAAGAAAGCGTTTTCCTCTTCAATTTTCTTCTTATTCATCAGCAAGTTCTTGATTTCATCCTTGTATTTATTCAAGTAATTATCGTGATGACTTTCAATCATAATATATCCAATAAAATTGTTCGTCTCATCAAATATCAAGACTGCTTTCCTGAAATATTCTCTCAAATATGTGATTGCAGCATTCTTGATTTTATCAATGTTCGTCAATGTCAAAATCTGAATAACTTCATCATGTTGCGTAAAAGGGCCAATATAATTTAATGCTGGTAACACAAAATTAGCGCCAGGAACGCAATTGTTTGTCTTGTTGAGGAATTCTTCTACAGCTTCTTTATCATATCCATCAGTGAACAAACTGCCTGTTGGACAATCCATCTTCTTGATTCCTAATCTTTTTTTATAATATTCATCGATTTTGGTCAAGAGGACAATGACTTGATAACCTAAAAAATATTAAAAACTATATAAAATAAGAAAATAATGAGAAAAAACCTTTTTTAATTAATTCTTGAGCGAATTCCGCATATTCATTCATTACACTTTTTTTATCTAAATTAGTGGAATCCATTACCAAAGCGACCACATGTATCTTATCGTTGATATTATTGTTATGAATTTGGTTTTTTTGTATTGGCTTATCAATTTCATACCCATCAACCAATTGTCCATCCAATAATAAATCCATAATAGCCTTATAATTATTGTTTTCGAATCCAAAAGAATCCTTGAATATCAAGGTTTTGTTAATATTTATTTGATATCCCAAAATGACCCTTGTAAAAGAAGTATCTTGGGTGGCAACAGCAGCTGAATTTTGATAATGCTCCCTTTGCATTGAAATCATTGTATTGATAATCGAAGACTTGCCAAAACCAGGTTTTCCAAGAATCAAGACATTATAGCATTCAACATTGAAATATAAGGATAGATCAGGTTCAATCTCGAGATATTGAATTTCTTGATTTTTATCATTGATCCATGTTTTAAAATTTTTGCCATTGAAAATTTTGTGAAGATCGGAACCTGATAATTTTTAATTAATAATTGAAAAATAATAATCAGATATACTTTTTAATGAGTAGAAGGGACAATCTTCTGACCACTTTGAATACATTTTGTATTCTTCAATGAATCCACGCACTCGAGCCACATAACGTTGAGATTCTTCGATATTATTGACGAAGAAAGTGTCACGATCAGAAATGCATTTGATAAGTGGTTTGTTATCATTCTCTGAATACACTTCAATTTCATATTTAGAAAAGAACTGAGTAAGGTCGATTGAGAGTTCAACTGCGTTATGCTTTCTTCTTTTAACGGAAATGGCAAGGGTTTTATTAAATAATAATTGAAAAGCCGCATTTTTAGAGAAAATGTAAGGTATTTCGTTTGGGGTATAAACAATAAAGCTTTCTGGTTTAACATAGAAATGATTTTCAATATTATCATAGGTATAGCCACTGCTTTTCAACACATAAAATAAGTTAAGTTTTCCCTAAAAAACCTTTTTTTTTTTTTTTTTTTTTTTTTAAAAATTTTTAAATTTTTTTTTAATTATTTTTTTTTTTTTGTAAAATTTTTTTTTTTTTTTAAAAAAAATTTATTTAAATTTTTTTTTTCCTTATAATAAAATTTTTGTTAAAATATATTTATATAAAAAAACATTTTTTATTTTCTCAGACATTTAAAAAAAAAATATAATTTCATAAAAAACAGTTTTTATATTTACATATTTAATTTAATCCAATTAAATAATTTGATTTGTTTAAGAAAATTCACACTTTTAAAAATTCTCGGCATATCATAATCATTTCTTGATTATGGATTTCCAAAAGGCTATAACTATCCAACAACATTTCTTTATTCGGACGTAATTGCCAACCTAATTTAAAAATCATGAAAAGATCCGAAAATTCAGGATGAGGTTGAATTCCCAACACTTTTTTTCCTATTCCAAAACATTCTACTTTCGTTTGATCTGAAAACCTATCAAAATTTATCATTTTTTTAAAATAAGAAAAAAAAATGATATAACCCTAAAATTTCTGCATTAGGAGGCAACTTACAAACATGATCTCCATGTGATTGATTCAAGAGGATTCCATTGGTTAATAGATCGTTTGGGATTTTACTACGAACAACATAATCTTTTTCAAAAAATTGTTGAGTAAATCTTATTTTTTGTTTCATCAAATGTTTCTCTTTCATTTTTTCCGTTTCTCCTCCAAAAGCCTTAGCCAAAGCCTGATGGCCAAAGCAAATTCCCAGAATTCTCGCATCATCACCTTTGATTTTCATTATTTCATTCAATAACTTGAAAAAATCTTTCAACCATCCAAGACTCTCATCATAAGTTGAAAAACCACTGCCTGTAACTACCCAACCGTTGAATTTTCTTATGTCTTCTTCGCTTGGAAAACTGCCCTTTGCAACCTTAAAAGAAACCCATTTTTCATGGGAACGTTGAAAATAACCTTGGTATAATCCTTCGTAAATATTATTCCAGAGAGGATTTGTCTCACAATTTAGAATTCCATAAAATTTAGTGCTTGACTTTTCAAGAAAATTTTTAATGTCTAAATTTGTTAAAAGTCTGAAAATATCAGGTGAAAGTAAAGAGGAACAGGATAATATTTGAGAGAAAGAAAACCATTGACAAGAGGAAAAATCTGTCATTATATCATTTATGTTTTTTTCTTCAAGAAAAAAAATTTTTTCGTTTGAATCTTCTGATTCATATAGATCATAGCAATCTGCCACAACTCCCAAATACTTCAGGAAAATAGGATCTGACCAATTTAATTCCTTATTTTTGAAATAAAATGTATTTTTCATCAACAATATAAATAAATTACCTTGAGATCCAATACAAGATCTTGATTTTTGATGATCTTTAATAATATTCGGGCGGCAGAAAAAATATGGTTGATGTCTGTTTTTTGTAAAAACCCTGAAAAATCTTCAAATATTTTATCTTCTCTTGTTTGGTGTAAAAGTATTTGTAGAGTCTGATCTTGAAACCGGAAGGGGATGATATGAATCAAAAAATCCTTTTCCTTGAAGTTCTCAAGAGATTTAATAAATAATTCTTTCCCCTGCATGAATGTTTCAAAATTTATTTAAAATAAATAATTTCATAAATTTTTAAAAAAATTTAAAATTATTTTTCATATTTTTTTTCTGATGAGATTGAGAGAGCTTCTCCTCTTGGGAGACTATAAATTTGGAATTATTTATTTATTGTTTTTTTCGAAAAATGAAAATTTGAAATAACTTCTAGATATAAAAAATCGGATTTTTAATTTTAGAACTTTTAATATTTTTAAAAACTCATTAGCTAATATTTTCAGTTTGCCAAATTGTTAAAAACTTATTTTTTATCTCTTCCATTTCTTGCTTTTCAAATTGTTTGGGCCTTAAAACATCACTTTTTTCAATTTCCAACACTGAGCACATGATTTCCTAAAAAATAATAAATGATTAAACAAATCACGCATAATTTGTTAAACATGATGCATTAGCTTATCGAAACTATTTTCTTTTTCCACCACATGAGCGTATCCTTTTTCGCAATTGAAATCAACATAAAAAAATGGAAAGTCTAATTTAAATAAAAATATTGTAAAAAAACAATGAGTCAAAACAAACTTTTAGGAATTTGTTTTCGCAATCCTCCCTTTTCATTAACAATCTCGATCAATTTTTTATGGACATTCCATTCACTTTCCATTTCCAAAACTGCTTTTCTGAAATACATTTGAGTCTCCGATAAAAGTTTGGAAGGAATTGCTACAACTTCAATAATCTTATTAAAAAATATTCCAGAAGTGAAATTTTTAGTTTATTTACACAATGTGGAACAGTTTTGAGATTTATGGCCGTCTCGAAAAAAATCATGCAAAATCCCAAATTTCCAAAAAGTTGGCACAGGTTTTTTTTTATGAAACTAATTTCATCAGAAATCTAAAGATATTTTTCAAAAACATTAAAAAATCATAAAACAACCTCTTCATCAACTTCCAAAGAAGAACTATAATGTTCTAATGTGACTATATGGAAATAATTTTCTTTATATCTTTCTAAAAACAGCATAAAAATCTTTAAAAAAATTAAAATTTTTAGATAATATAACTATACTAAATTTCGGAATTATTAGTGCCACATAGTTGCCCATTTTAAGAATTTGCTCATTTTGAATGAATCCATTGGCCAGACAAAGCTTGCAAGAGGCTAAAATTCGATCGCTTTTCCTTTGCGAAGCTCTTTCCTTATTTTTTTCAATTTGTTTTCTCTTTTCCATCAATTTTTTATCTTTTTTATCTAATGGTTTGTCTTTGTTTTTCTCAGGGTCAGCCTGGACCAAATCATATAAATCTTCAGAATTCATGATGTTTTTATATTTGTTCATGAAATTTGCAGTGACTTTGTCATAATTATAATCCTTTTTTAAATATTTTTAGACCATATATTTGAAAATTCATTAAATATGTTTGAACTTTTTTATCTTCAAGTTTCGAATTTTTGATATTCTTTCTCAAATCTGTTTGTAGGCCTTGAAAATTTGTGTTTTTCAGACCAATGTTGTATTTTTGGATTTCATCTTCAAACTCCTTTTCTTCTGGATTCAAAAAATCGTGAGACATTGCCTTATGATCTTGATTAGTGGCTTTTACGAAAATTTCCTTTAGGTATTCATCTTGGGTTTTTATTAATTTATGGCATTTTTGCGCGCACGATTTAACATCATCTGAAAAAACATTTAAATTTTGACTTTGTATAAATTTTACTATTCAAAAAATTATCCCAAATGTCTTGTGCCATATTTTTGAGGTCTTTTGGATCGACCAATTTTTTCTCTGGCAAATTTTCCTCTGGATTTTCTTCTGGTTTTTCTTTTTTCCATTTTTCTATATTTTTTAAAAAAATGTTCAATTTTAGTTTTTGACTACTTTGAGGAACGTATTTTTTATCAGAGGACTCCAGCAAAAAATCGAGATCTGGTTTGATATCTGGTTTTTGTTGTTTAAATTTTATGCCTTTCAACATTAATTCAAGCCAAAATTTTTGTATTAAAGCCTAGATTTTAATTTTTTTTTTTAATTATTTTGGACAAATTTATTTTATTATTTGGCTTTATTTATCAATAATTCATTAATTTAGAAGAAAGTTTCTTATGTCTTAATGATAATGATGATATATAAAGGCAAAAGTTATCAAGATCACTGATCCGAAATAATAATTATTGATCATTTCATTTCTTAATTCTTTTGCATCTTTTGTCGGCGTAATTTCTTTTGGTTTTGGGGGTGTTTTGCTTCAATAAAAATTAATTAAATATTTTTTTTATTCTAAATAACATCAATTTATATGTCTTGTTTTGATTGATGATGGCAGGATTGTAGATTTTTTTCTCAAATTCTTCATAAAATTCCCATAAATTGTTAAATTTGGTATGCAAAGCTGTATTCTTCAAAAAATATCAAATTTAAATTAAAATATTCATTTAACAAATTAAACCAAATCTGAATCAGGGAGATTTTCGTGAATTTCTTTGAGAAAACAAAAGATCACTATATCAGTTATTTGGAATCTGCCTAACAATAAATGTATTTTATTGTGTAGTTTTACTCTAATTGATGTTCATCATATCCAGAGAAAAATGTTTGTTTTCCGAGTTTATAAATCGAAAGTATTTCCAATGCTGAGACTCCTTTTTTCAAAGCCTTTTTATATTAATAAATATTTTATCTAGAATGATCAAACTGTTGACTGATCATCGAACTTTTGTGAAAATAGAAAATTTGCAGTGCTCTTTAAAAATAAATAATGGTTGATTCTTTTAACAGGTGCCCAGAGGAACCAATGAGGGTCTCTGTATTTTGAGTTCTTGGTGGGTTCGACCCACATGAAATAATTCTAAAAACCCAAGAAAAATTGATTTTTATAGAAAATGTTATGTTTTACTGTTGAATAATGCAGGCTTCTCCTGCAAATATCTATGAGATACATATTTTTCAACACTTTTTCAAGATCTTTCTGATCAAGCATGAACTAAATCCCCAAATAAGTTAAGAGAAAGAAAAAAAACTAATGCTACTTTTATTAGGATATCAATGAAATCCTGCTTTGAAAAATAATGATTGTTAATTCTTAAAATCGGCAAGGGCCCTAAAAAAAACTTGAATAATCAAATAAACTTAAGCCTCGAAAAAATACCCAGGAAAGTTTTGTCATGGCTTGATTTCTTCACTTCAAATTTGATAAAAAGAGTGGATAATCCGAACTATAAAGAAAAATTAACTAAATTAAACTCAAAAGGAAGACTTTCAGAATCTCAAGCTCCGGAATATAATACAAGCATTTCTCAAATTCATATATGATCACATCGTTAATAGGATCAATGGATTTTTGACTTAAATCTGAGTTTTTACTTTGCAACAAGAAATGGAGAGAATTTTTTAATACTTGCCCAACTATTGAAAAAAATCTGGGTAGAATCAAGGTATCTCTTGTTTTGAATTTGGTTTTTTGCGACTTTTTACAGTTTTTTTCTAAAAAAGAAAAAAAAAGGAAAAAAAAACCTTTTTCAATCGTTTTGTCTTCATGCAAAATGCTAAACAAATCTTTTTCTGCCATTTTTCAAAAAAATGATAATATGATTAAAAAATATTAATTAATTAAAAAAAAAAATTAAGGTTTATAAAAATGTTCCTTTAAAATTATCATTTTTTTCCAAACATAAACTAATATAAAGAAAAATTAAGAAACTTTCAAATTTTTCCCAATCCTAAAGTTTGAAATATTATATATAATGAATTAAAAAAGCTCATTTCTTCGTATTATTATCATAATTTTTTTTCATATTTTCCATATAAGTTTTCATACACTCTTGATAAAGGTAGGGATTAGCAAAAGGATTGTTTTCCATCATGTTGAAAAAATTCATCTGTGGATTCATATAATATTGCATTGATTTTAAGAATCTATCCTGCATTGATTGAAACAGTCCGAAATTATTATTATTAGTAATTCCATTATTCAAACCATTATTTCCCAAAGCATTGAATTCCAAACCATTCGCACCAAACCCATTGCCTCCCAAAGCATTGTTCATCAATCCAGTGTCTCCCATGCCGTTCGCTAAAAAGGGAAGAGATCCACCCATGTTATTCAAAGGGTTATGAAAAGGATTGTTATTTTGCAAGTGTTGTTGTAATCTTTCCATCTCTGCAACGTGAGCAATTGATTCGACTTTTGGTTGGAGCGTCTCAAATTCCATACCCCCATTTTCAAGTTTCAAATTCGCCATGGCGTCTTGATTTTTGGTTTCAGCAGGACCTTGGTTCTCTGATCTATTTTCAAGTTTGATTTTTTGTGGTTGGATGGAATTGCTCAAACGTTTCGCCATATCAGCTGTGAGATCGATTTCAACTTTAATGGGTCCTGCTAGATTGATTTGCTGGTCTTCAGGTGATTCTTTGAAGATTTTTATTTTTTTCTTGTTCTTTCTCGAGAGAGAAGGATTGCCAGTCTCTTCATCCATTTTTATCAAGGTGTCATCTAATTCTGTCTGATCTCCATCTTTTTTCTCTTCGTCAGATTCCTCATCATCTTCATTGTCTATGGTCTCTTTTGAGGAGTACTTGGAATTTAACAGTTCGAATGTTCCTTTTAATTGCTTATCTGAAAGCATTTTTGGGTAGACCTTTTCGTAGGAATTGATCAAAGACTCCTAAAACAAAGAGAATATTTGAAATAAAAAAGTTTTTTACTGTTATGTTGAGCTTGAAGAAATGAGAAGGGATGTTTTTATGGTCGGAAACGACCTGAAGACAATCAGTTTCAATCAAATCGAAAAAATCCAACGTCTAAGCAATAAAAAAACAAAAATGAATTTTTTAAAGTTTTTACTAACCTTTTTGTTTTCAGCGTAATTTCCCTTATAAATGTCTTCCACATGAAGTAGGAGAAGTTTATCTTTCAGGATGCTTTTTTTGTTGCTGCTGGTGAGATAGATTTCAACAAGATGCTTTTGCAATTGTTGGATGATGGTTTTTTCATCCTATTAAAAAAATGGAAAACATTAGCACACACAAAAAAAAAAAATTATCCATTGACCTTGTCATTTCCCAAAATTTTCGTGTTGTAGTACAAATTCACAATATTGGAAAACTTTATCGCTAAGAATAATGGATGTTTGACCTAAAACAATTTTTTTAAAAATTTAGATCATTGAATATTTGTTACTTTGTTTCGAATATTTGGTGCACTGAAATAATGAGTTAGGCCATGTAGGCTGTTTTCAATCTCCTCTTCAAAGCCGAAATTCTTCTTGTTTTCTCGTTTGATGAAGATCTTCTTGAGTTTCTCTGGATTGAAAGGTTCAATGAAAGAATATATTTCTCTAATCTGAAATTTTTTAAATTAAACAAAAAATAATAAAATTTAAGTCTTGAAAATTTAAATACTTTTAGGTTTTTATGATTTTCTCTGGCAGTTTTTCTCGAATCGACAAAAATCGGAGGTGATATCTTCGCTTCTAAAATGTGATGAAAATCATCATTGTTCTTCAACAAATAAAATATCACTACCAAATGGAATTTTGATCCCTAAAAAAACAAAACAAAGTCATAAAAGTTAAAGTCATAGACAAAAACCTCATGATTATAAGAGGTTGGAATGAATTTCAGCCCTGAGAACATGCATTCATTGGAATGAAGTTGATATTTGTTGTTCCCTTTGACCCCTACATCCATGAGATGAAAGGTTTGGACTTCATTGAACTCAGCTTTCGTGACAATGACTTCGGCCTTTAGAATTTAGCATTTATATAATTTATATGTTTTTTCTTTTTACAAAGAATTTGTTTGGTGTTAAGTACCTCTCCTTAGTAATTGGGTCCAAAATCTAATATATTTAAAGAAAAATGGTTATTAAATATTTAAAAAAAGAAATAAACAAGAGACCTCAATTTTAGCGTGGATGTTTGGAATGTTCCAGCTTTTGTGCCAATTCCATCCCATTTCCTCACCATAAATGAAAGGCTTTTCGATAGTTACTTGGCAATTCACAATTAAATCTAAGGGCTATTTATATAAGAGAGTAAAAAATTATGGCTTTAATGGTAGTTAACCTTTTCTTCAGTGGAGTTGGGATGGTTCAACACTATGGAGGGTGATAAATTATAGAAAACTTCTTTGTTCTTGAGGACTTTTTTCAAATCGAAGCCACATGGATACCATTCCCAATGAGCCTCTTGTTTCTCTTCAATGGAAGATTCACTCATCGTTTTTTAAATTTTTTCTTTTTGTTATAATATTTATAAAAACTATATTTGGAACTATAATTGGGTGTATGCTTATAATTTTTAGGATCAGTCCAGGTTACAATTATGATGTAAATGATGTCATTTGATTTTAAATAAAAAAAATATATTTTCAGGTGTTCTTGCTTTGAAATTAACATTTTGGTTTATAAAATATTTATAATAATAATCTGATGCGAAAGAATGCTGACTGAATTAAATATTAAATTGCAATGAATTCTGAAATTAACAATCTTTTTGGTGTTATATTATTAATTTGAAGGCTTTTCCTAAGAAATAATTCAAACAATCCTATTTTAAGAAAAACAAAAATTTGTTGATTTCTATATTTTAAAGTTTATGGTCGACGCAGGAAACATTTACTCCACAAAAGCCGAAGAATTTATGGTGCTCGGGGATAAAAAAATCCGAGGTGCGATAATTTCCAAAATGCTTTAAAATTTTTTTTTTTTTTAGGAGGATTTTTCGATAAAATGTTCGGAAATAAAGGCGAAAGAGCTGAAGAGGCTTGCGAATATTACAAGCAAGCCGCGACAAATTTTAAGCTTGCGAAACAATGTAAAAAAATTATAAAATCTTAAAAAAACTTTTTTTTTTCCAGGGGAAAACGCCTCAAAAGCATTTCTTCGATGCTTAGAATGTGATAAGATGTCACATGGGGGCGAAGGTGCAGATTATTTGGTTCAAGCTTCAGAAGTAATGCGAAAAGTCAACACTGCGAGTAAATTAGCCATTTTAATAGACATCTTAACATAATTTAATAGGTGCTATTGAATATATGAATGAAGCCATCGAATTATACTTCAAAGATCATAGAATCTCCTATGCAGCCAAAATAAAAAAAAACATTGGTGAAATTTATGAAGGAGATATGGAGATGACCTTAGCCATTAAGGCTTATAAGGAAGCTGCTGATTTGTTTGAAACTGAACCTGATAATACTAGGTATTTAAAAAAAAAAATTTAATGAATTTTTTCAATATTGGCTCATTTCTAATTAACAGCAACTATAATCAAATGCTGCTAAAAGTCGCAGAGCTCAGCTCTTTACAAGCTGATGCTTCTTTAATCGAGGCGATAAAGGTTTGTAAAAAATATGTTAATGGTTTTGAAAAATTTTATTTTGTTTAGATTTATGAAAAAGTGGCTGATAAATATCTTGAGAACAAGCTGACTGCACCAAGTGCGAGAGAACTCTTTTTCAAAGCATCTTTGCTCCATTTATGCAATGATGTTGATTTTTTAATCAATTTTTATGCATTTTTAAATAATTTTGCAGGATGCAGTCGGATGCCGAAATGGCTTGGAAAAATATGCAGATCATGACCCCAGTTTCCAAAGCACCAGAGAATACAAATTCGCCTTGGTGAAAATATGCACAATTACAAAATATTTATTTTTGTTTTTTAATTAGAGCCTGATAAAAGACTTCGAGGAAAGAAATATTCAAAATTTTTCTGATCACTGGTAACATTTTTTTTGAAATTAATGGATTTTAAAGTTTTTGATAAAGCTTTGAATTCAATAACATCATTCCTTTGGATAAGTGGAAAACTAATGTGTTGAATAGAATAAAAGACTTGATCAAAAATTCCAAGACTAATTTGATTGACGGAGGTGTTATGCTTTAATTTTAAATATTTCAAGCACAATATTCGGTTAAAATTTGCATAGATAAATTATTTTAACACTCAAAAAATTTCTTTTTAATTATAAAAATGAATTTTTTAGAGAAAAATCAAAAAATTTCTTTTAATTTTAAAAAATTCCTAGAAAAATTTAAGATTCATAATGACACAAATCTAACATATAATACTAAAAAATATATATAATAATAATTTTTCATTTTTTTTTTTTTATAACATTCTAATTATTTTGGAATCCTTCCATTCTGCAAATACCAACGACCCATTTTTGCTATGAAAGCATCCAAACCCATGGATTTTGTCATTTTTAAAGCATCCTTGGAAATATTCTTTATTAGAAAACAAAAGCACACCATTTCCTTGTTTTTTCCCCTGGCAAAATTCTCCCTCATACTTCAACCAATGGTTTTTAATTCCATTCAGATCATTACAATCCAAAGGTTCTTGCGAAAATTTCACATCCAAATTGTTCAAAATCCCAGTTCCATGAAACACCCCCCCTTGCCATTCCCCTTGATATAAAATATGTCCATTTGTCTTGTAATATACTCCAAAGCCTTCTCTTACATCATTTTTCGAAAGATCACCCTCATATTTATCCTGGTTAGTATAATTAACAGTTGACAAGAGATTTTTCTTCTCTATCTTCTCAATGGAAGAGGATATCAAAGTGGCTTGAAGTTCGACCCCATCTTGAGTAAAATCAACTTTTTTTGAAAGGAGTTGGGTTCCCTTTGCTAGAATTTCATTCGTTCTGGCTCTTGATTTCTCGAAAAGACCCTGTAGTTCAGCGAATTTACTGTTGTTAGCGGGTGCATTTTGCCGAGGAAGAGAAATATCTGTTTTTTTGGCATTTTGTAAATTTTTGATATATTCATTCACGTTGTTTTCACGGTCATCTTGAATCGTTTCTTCGTTTTCCTCTAAAATTCCCTCCAGATTTATTAATTGACGGTTCATTGACTCCTTTGAATTTGGCAGGTCATGAGGTTGATAATTTTGGCAACTTTCCTGTGATTTTCCTCTATTATTGTCTTGATTCTCGATAGTTTGGAAGGGACTTTTGTAATTTTTCAACATTTGTAAAATTTCATGATATTTGTCATTTTTTATCTGTGGCTTTTGCAAATTTCCTGTTTTTTCTCCAGTTTCTTTGAGAGTTTTTATAAAATTTGGTGAATTTTCTTTATTTCCAATCGTGATTGAACTTTTGGTGCTATTTGTATTTTCATTAACAACTTCCTTTTTTTCTTGATTTTCTTTCACTTTATCAATGTTTGCTTTCAAAGAAACGTTAACGACTTGACTATTTCTTAATATTTTTTGGTTCTCTGAATTCTTATTTTTTCTCTCCAACATTACATTTTCTCTCGGCCATTCATTTTTCAGCATTTTTATTACATCTCCTCTTTTTTCCGCCTTCTCATTCAACATAATTCTTAATATTCTGCTTAGATTTTTGCTCTTCAACTTCTCAATTTCAAGTATCCTCGTGTTCAATTCTTCGAAATTCACCGTTTTTTTCCCCCAATCAATTAAATCCAAACATGGTCTTAATAAACAAGACTCCAAAATTATCATTCCCAATTGCCAAATATCATTTTCCTTTCCTGGGAAGGGCTGTCCTTCTTTATTGTTCAATGTTTCTGGGCTCAGGTGCGTGTTTTTTTCTGAGATCATCTCAGTTACGGTTTTTTTTATTCCTGAATATTCAATGAATTGATCAGCTAATCGCACGAACCCATCAAATGAGAAAATTATGGATTTTTTTGTTATATTGCCATGAGCCAAGCCGTTCGAATGGAGGCAGTCAAGTCCACATAACAACACCTCCAGGGTGTTTAATAATTCTTGTTCTGTCCAATGAATTTGGGTTTGGAACCTCAGATTAATTTCTGTAGAGAAGGATTTGTCCCAATCTTCATAGATCAAGGCCATTTTGCCATTTTTGTTCTCGTTATGAAAGGAAAATAATTTAAAGAGGTTTTTATGATCCAAAGTGTTTCTGATGTTGAGAGTGTGAAGATGAGAATTTTGGTGGGGGATGGGACATTGACATTCTTTGTAGACTAAACGACGATTCGAGGGACGATGGAGCAGGATGTAACTGTCGGTAAGCTTTTCGATGATTTTTAAATCACTTTGCTCAAGCATTTTTTTTTAACAGATAGTTTTTTTCTTTTTTGAGGATTAGAAGGTTTCTACTTTTTATTTATTTGAAAAATTAGGAAAAATATGAAAAATTTGAAAAATAAAACTATTAAAATAATAGAAAATTATGGAAAATAAATTTGGGCTTTAATTGTTTGTGGTATTCAGGAGAGGATGATTGGTCTAAATGATAGCAAGATTATTTATCTCTTTCGTCTGGTGATTCTGGCCGAAGAAATGTCCTGTTGAAAACTTCAAAATATTGCAATTATTTTATATTCTAAATGATTTTTTTTTTAATTCATATTGTTAAACATATTTTTTTTGAAATTAATATTTGCCTAGACATTGCGATTCTGAAATATCTTGATTAGTGTTATAAAAAAAAATTAAGGAATTATATATGATCCATATTTATTTCATAATTATTAGTTTAATAAAATGAAACCATTTCCAAACTTCGTTTCTCCCCATGGCTCAACGACTCAAAATATTCCAACTGTCAACCCACCAAATCAATCTAATCTCAAAGAAAATGATAATGAAACATCAAAAAACGATGGTTCCATAAAATTCCAAGACAAATCTGTCTCCTTTGAGGGCAAGGGACCTTTCACCATTGAGGAAAAACACCAAGAACTCAGTAAATCGTCATCAGTTTTATCAGATGATCGTGAAAAGAACGCATATCAGAAATATGTTACCTCAAAAACAATCGGAACTGACACCATAACCAATTATGACCCAAAAGAAAACACCGACTACCCCGAAAAAAATCAATCTTTTTCTGACGATTTTGATGGTTACGAACAAAATAAAGAAAAGGAACTCAAGCATCTGGAACTCAAAAAAAAGGTCATGAAGATGATCTTGGACGTTGAAAAAGAAGACAATCCGATCACTGTTGCAGATCTGGCCCATTATGAAAATGACCTCGATGAATTCCAAGAAGATTATTATAATTCACTCGAAGCAAAAAATAATAAGAATAGGAGTTTTGACCTCGATCTTGTAGAAATGACCAATCTTCAAAAAGCCCATAACTATTTTGATGAATTTCCTTTCTTAAATTTCCGCAAAAACATGCTGATTTGCAAAGCGTAATTTATTTTTATAGTCTTTATTTTTCTGATTTTTTCCTTAAGTGTGGTTGCATAAATTTTAACAAAAACATTGATTTTAAAAAAAAAAATTGAATTTTTTGACCACAAAAAAATGAATTTTTTGATCAAAAAAAATCGAATTTTAACAAAAAAAAATTGAATTTTTTGACGAAAAAATATTGAATTTTTTGAAAAAAAAAATTGAATTCAATAATTTTTAAATTTTTCTTTTTTCTCATTTATTTTCAAAGTTGACAATTTTTTTTTTAGGACGTTTTCCCGAATTTGCTTTAAAATCATCAAGTCCTGGATATTTGAGCTTGTAACTCTAATGGTGATAATAGTCAATTGTTTTATCATGACTTTGGCTCTGGCAGGCGTTTTTCCAGAAGATATCATTGATCAAACTGATATTTATTTTCTGACTATATATACAATAGAAATGTTTATTAAAATTATGGCTTTAGGTTTTATATTGAATTCTGGCTCGTATATGAGGGATAATTGGAATTTATTAGATTTCCTTATTATTTTTACATCATATTTGCCTTATGTGGTTGATAGTAATAGTAATCTGACCTTTTTGAGAAGTTTTAGAGTTCTGAGACCTTTGCGAACTATCTCTAAATTGAAAAAGCTAAAATCTCTCTTAAATGTTATCTTTACCTCAATAATAGGGATCAAAGATATATCGATTCTAATGGCTTTCTTTTTTATTATTTATGGAATAGCTGGTTTGCAATTAATGAAAGGATATTTCAAAAACAATTGTTTGCAACAAGTCACTGGATTTATTCAGGTCAGAGATGATGAAGATAATCCTGCATGCATTGATGATTCCAGTTGCCCAGACGGATATTTTTGTGGAAAAATCATTCAGAATCCCAATGAAAATATTATGAGTTATGATACTATCTTTTGGTCCTTGCTTGCTATACTAGAAGTCCTTACCATGGAAGGATGGTGGCAAGTAGAAGAACTAGCTGCAAGAACTCTGAATTGGTGGATGACTGTTTTCCATGAATCTGCCCTTGTTATAGGAGGATTGATTCTTTTTAATATTGTTAAAGGAATTATTGTCTTTTATTTTTTCCAAAGAAATGAATCAGCTGATGATAATAAAAATATGCAAGTTAGTTATAATCTGAAAAGGGTCAAAAAAATAGGGATGTTTAAGGGTGTTCGAGAAAAACTTCAAGAGAGTCTTGCTTCAACGCATCAATCATTTCTTGATAAACTTAGGAATTTAAAGAACAGTTTGCATTTTATAAATAAAATAAAGAAAGTGAAAGTTGTTCCTATTTTAAATGTTGCAAATGAAAATGAATTAGCAGGTCTCCCCGATAGTAATAATAAAAATAAAGACACATGCCAAAACTTGATTGAAGAGAAAAATCATTTGGTTGATTCCAATAAAAGAATTCCAGTTAATAAAATTAATCCAAGAACATTTAAGGTTAATTCCAAGAATAAAAAATTGCACACAATTAAATTCCATGGAATGAAAGGAATCATTGTTCCACAAAGCACCACTTCTGATCAGAATGATGACGAGGAAGAGAAATTTCTTCAAACTTTAGATTCAAAATATTCCAAAGAAATCAGAAACTCAATCAAAAAACCTTCTATTATTTGTTTGATGAAACAAAAGAAACCTAAATTATTGTCACGACAGACACCGTGCATCAAGGTTAAAAAATTACAAATTATTTTTTGTAAAAGTTTATCATTTAGCCTGAAACATTTAGAAAATCACTAGAAGATATTTTAGATGAGGTTATTTTAAATTTTTATCTAAATTATATATAAATTGATTGTTTTTTTAGGATTTTGAAATAGAAAATAATGTTGAATTTACTCCAATCAAATCAGGATATAAACAAGATCCATTTGAAATTAGATCTCCAATTTCTGTAATTTCTAATGAGGATTTAGGCGCCAGGACTGAAATAAAAATTCCATATGAAGAAAAAAATGAACAAAAATTAAATATAAGTATTTCAACTTCATTAATAATTTTTTATATTTTTTTTATTTTAGATCATGTTAGAAATTCAACAAATGTTCATAAAAAAAGCCAATTTTTTAATAAAAGACATATGTCAAAATGGAAACATTCATTTGTAAAAAATAATGATTTAAATGAGGAAGAGGAAGAAGATGAAGAAGAATTGGAAAAATTGAAAAAAGAAGTTTTCCAAAAGAAATTGATAATTCGTGTTTGTTCAGACAAAACATATGATCTCCAAAATAGTTCAAGAGATGATGTTCTGGCTCAGAGGTAAAATTATTATTTTATTCAAGTTTTTATTTAAATTAAATTTAGAAAAGAAATCGAAGATCTAAAAAAAAGAAAAAAGCTCGAATTAGATCTACAAATGCTTCGATGTCAAATTACTTACAAGATAAATAATGGGATTTTCAAAATAAATAATAATAATAATAATAATATCACAAGCTTTCATAGTCTGACTCAAAGCTTTGTGGAGTCCAAAACAAATCCTTTAGAAGTTTCCACTGAAATTAAGAGCAATTTTGGACCAGAAAAAAAATTCAACTATTTTAACTCTTCTTTAAATAATTATGAGCAAAAAGCATTTAGAATTCCTCTGGTCAAGAACACATATTTTAATTTTAAATCAGAAAAGGAAGATCAACTCCTAAAACGAAACACTCTGTTAAATAGAACAGCCTTTCAGTCAAATCTAAATTTTTCTCAAAATCCATATCACAAAACAACAACAACAATTAGTGGTTTCAATAAAAAAAAGAAAAAATCAGAAATCGCATTTAGTTTCGATGAAGCTAAAAAACTAATTGAAAGTGAACTTTTGGCAAATGAATCAACAAATAAATACAAACCTGAATCAACGAAAACAAATGAAGAAATTGAAAAGCAGGAGAATGAACGTGAAGAAAAAGAAGACTTGAAAATGGATTATGAGAAAAAACTTGTAATTTTATTTCTCTCTTTTATAAATTAAAAAATTTTGTAAAGTATAAGGAACTTGAACTGAAGAAAAAAAATGAGATTTGGTCTGGAGATGAAGTTTTGAACATTGTGATTTCTGGAAAACTTAGTTCTTTCAAAAGAATAATAAATCGAATCAATAGAGTGATTGTTGCATTAAATTACACAAAACGCAATTATTTAATTTGGGAAAGAAATAAGTTTTTAATGGTGATAAATTCAACACAAAGATTAATATATAAGTTAGTCACTTCACCCTTATATGATCGATTAATTATGTTGTCTGTGATAGGAAACGTTATTGTTTTGTCCCTAAATGGATTAGTTGACCAAAGCACTCTTGATTTGACAGAAAAAGCCAACAATGATTTTACCATAATATTTGCAGTTGATATGGGATTAAAAATAATTGGAATTGGACTTTTGGATTATGGTCGTGATAAAATGAATATTTTCGATGGCGCAATAACAATTTTATCTATGGTTGATTTAAATATGTCCTCAGGTGGAAGTGGATTAAGTTCATTCCGAGTTGTTAGAGTTTTTAGAGCCTTTAGAGCGTTTAGAGTTGGCAGATTGATGAGATATTTCACTTATATGAGGACATTATTACGTGCAATTGGAAAATCTTTCGAAAGAATGTTTTATTTAATCATTCTTTTAGCAATTTTTATGTATATTTATACTTTGATGGGGTATCAAATTTATCGTGGTAATTACAGCAACCCACCTTATAGAAATAGTTATAATCAGAATCTTTTTACTTCTTTCCTGTGCACGCTTCAAGTTTTAATTTAAAATTCTGATAAAATTATTAAAATTTATTTAATAGTTATTAACAGATTGGGAAAATTGGAACAATTTATATTTTGATATGTATGCAGCAAATATCAATTATGCAATAACTACCTTATTTTTGTTATCATGGGGTTTTCTTGCAAATTTCATATTTTTAAATCTTATTTTGGGAATCTTGTTGGAATCTTTAGCTGAAGTTGAAGCTGAAGATAATGAAGAAAAACAGAATGAAAATAATGACAAAAACGAAAAAAATAAGAAAAATGAAAGCTCTCCAAAAATTGAAAACAAATCACCACAAAGACAAAAAACTATAAAAGATGGTGATTCTTCTCAAAATATGACAACCGAATCTGGATGCAGTTATGACCAATTAGGATGCCAAAAATCAATATATTTGTTCTCAAAAGACAATTGTTTCAGAAAGTTTAGCTATTATATAATCAATCATAGATTTTTCGATCCATTCATAATGTTCATTATCCTTTTCTCGTCATTAAAATTAGCAATTGACACTTATTATGATGCAAATGATCCTTCATATAAACCTTTTTCAGATGACACAGATGCTCTTTTAACATCATTATTTTCAGCAGAATGTGCTTTGAAAATAATTTCTTATGGGTTTGTTTTGGAGAAAAAATCATATCTTAGAGAATATTGGTCAATATTGGACTTTTTCATTGTGGTGGTTTCTATAGCGGATATATTTTTGACAAATTCTAATTTGTCTTTTGTTAAAATCTTTCGACTTTTCAGAGTTTTAAGAGCTTTAAGATTTGTTTCCCATAATAAAAGAATGAAAATATTAGTGATTTCCCTCATAAAATGTCTTTCTCAAGTATCGAGCGTTTTGATACTCATATTTCTAATTTAGTAAAAATAAATTATATATTAAAGTGTAATTATATGTTTTAGCTTTGTATACGATATTTTGGGTGTCTTTTTTTTAAGTGGAAAAATGGGAATGTGCACTTCTGATCCAATAACTCTAACACCAAACTATGATATGAATTACACTGAGGTATAGATTAAAATGAAAATCTATTTTAAAATTAAAATTCTTTGAATCTTAGTGCATTACCAGTCCAGGAAATTACTGGATAAATAAATATCGACTCAATTTTGATAATATATTTACTGGTTTCCTTGCTGTTTATGAAGTCGGTTCATTTCAAGGCTGGCCAGATGTCATGTTTACTTTCCAAGACGCAGATACACCAGATATTGTAAGCCTGAAATAAATAATAGTTAAAATAATTATATAGGGAGCTGATTATAATAATTCGTTTTATATGGGATATTATGTTATTGTTTGGCAGTTCGTTGGGGGAATTTTCTGTGTGAATTTATATATTAGTGTTATGTGTATAGAATTTATGAAAGCTTATAACAAAGAAAGAAAGTCTCTTTTGACTGAAGATCAGGAAAGGTGGATTTCTATCCAAAAGTATATAATCAAAGAAAAATTTGATTATGGACTTTATCAAATTCCAAAAAACAAGTTTCGAAGATTTCTTATGAAAATTGTAAAACAAAAATCATTTGATGCTTTTATGATCTTTTGCATTATTTGTAATGTTGTAATTTTGGCAATGACTTATGATGATGACCCCAATTATTATGAAGTTATTCTCGAAGACCTTAATTTGTTTTTTACCAGTTGTTTTATCACCGAATTATGCATTAAAATCATAGCTCTTGGTCCTCGGGGATATTTCTTCACTGGTTGGAATAGATTCGATTGTTTTGTTGTTATTGTTGGAATATTAGAACTCATTTTAAATGCATTTGTAAACAGCAGTTTAAGTTTTTTAAGGGTTGGACCACAAATTGCTAGGATCTTTAGAGTTGCTAGAGTTTTCAGAATTGTGAAACTTTTTAAAAGTTTCAAAAATTTGAAAAAGTTGCTTTTAATCATAGAATTTATTATGCCATCAGTTAGCGTCATTTTTGCTTTGCTTATTCTTTTTTATTTCATTTCAACTGTCTTGGCATGCCAATTATTTAGTGGAATGTACTATTTTATATTTTAATTAAATTATTTGAAATGTTTGTTTAATTTAATTTTAGAGATACTGGAATCATTTTAAATGAATTTTGGAATTTCGACAATTTTGGAAACTCCTTTACTACATTATTTCGTGCTTCAAGTGGAGAAAATTGGTATCAAATGATGCAAGATGTATCTGAGGCAAAAAATAATGGTAATTTTTAATTAATTCCTCACAATAAAATTCAATTTTAAGAATTATATGTTCTTTTCTTTTGCTTTTATGTATTTATCGTTTATTACACATTGTTTAATTTGTTTCAATTGATCATTTTGAATGAGTTTATTGTAAATTATGCTAATTTGGATAGTCCATTGCAAATTTCAACTTTCCATGAATATGTTGATGTTTTCAAAGAATCGTGGGCAAAATATTCTGCTGAACAGTCTGGATTGAAAATTCATAAAAAATATTTAGTCAGATTTTTTTTAGAACTTGAAGAGCCCTTAGGATTTGGTAATTAATATATTTTATATCTTTAATAGACTTTTCATAAAATAGATCTTGAGAAGAAATTGAAGCTTATTGAAGAAAATTTTATTTTATTAGAAGATGAAACCACCAATAAAAATAACAAAAAAACAAAACAAGAAAAAGAAAGTGAAAAGGAATTGAAATTGAAAGAGAAAATAGAATCAACTAGATTTGATACTAAAAGGAGAGCTGCTCAAACTGTCATGAAATTGGATTTGAACGTTGATGAAAATGGATTTGTGTATTTCAACGAATTCTTATTTAAAATCCTTAGAAGAATTTATGAGGAGCCACTTTTCAAAGATGGTTATGATGACGTGCAGGAGTCTCTTTTATTGGAAGAAGAGAAAAAAACTCTGAAAATAATTAGGAAAAATGTTAATTTCATTATCTTTAAAATTTTAAGTTTTCACCATTTTTATTATTTATAGCAAACCAGCAGAATTCGTACATTTTCATCAGGGAAAAAGAAAACGGTTATTGTTGAAAGGAAAACTGCAAATCCACTGATGGAACTAATAATTTTGACAATGTGCTTCAAATCATGGGTGAAATTTACTCAACTGCATGGAGAAACTCAATTTAATAAAATAATTTCGATCAAAAATGAATTTGTCAGGAAAAAGGAAAAAATTTATAATAAAAGCTCTGATAATAATTTTAATAAAATTGTGGATGATATAGAATCTGAACTAGCAATTTCCCAAGTACTTTCAAGTTCAAGCTCTAGCTCTGCAGAACAAGAAATAGATGATGATGAGAGAGAAAGAAATGAAGACATGATTGACAATTTCCAAACTTTTCAACCTTTTTCAAAATCTAAAAATGGAAAAAAAATGGGCTTTCTGGCCTCCAACGAAAGAGATGGTGACGATAACCAAAAAAACACGGAAAGCCAAAAATCATTTTCTGAAAAAACGAATGAATTAAAAAACGAAAGTAATTTCATTTTTCTTTTTTTTTTGGATAAATTAAAATAATTTAGATTATGATCAATCGTATAGTGTGGAAAAGTCTGAATTGGAGCATTCAAATAAACTTATTAATATTAACGAATTGGTTTAAGAAATCCTCTTTTTTTTTTCCATCTTTTTTTGAAAAGCCAAGGAAAAAATAAACTTAACTAAAGGACTTTGAAGAAATTATTTCTTAATTCAAAACTAAGAAATTTTTAAGGACATATAGTGATATTTATCTCAAAACCTTCACAACATTTTTCTTTTAGGAAATTCCGAAATTCGAACTTTTTTTTCTAGAAGACTGAAATTTTAACGATTTTTAATTTTGCTCAGAAGAATATGTTTCAGATAGATAGACTCGATAAAGAAGAAAAGCTTTAAAAAGGAAAAAAAAAGGAGTTTTTCTGATAAAATTCATTAGAAAATAATTTAAGGAAGTGGACAATTATCCAAAAAAAAACTCGCAATTTACGAACCAGAAAATGAAAATAGAAATTTTTTAGAAAGAACTTTCGAACTCATGGTGCTTCTTATTAAAGGGTTCATGAAGAATAAAAAATATTTTCGCAAACAAACAGGTCGTTTTTTTCTTGCACAATATCATAGATCCCCAAATCTATGATATAATTGTTATATGGGACGCACAAATGTTCCACATTTTGCCTGTATTAAAAAACAAACAAAATGAAAAATAAGATAGTTTCTATTAAAGTCCATTATTTATTAGCCAGGTTGATTTCCAAAAGTCATCAAACTTCACTTTGTTATTGGCCCCTCTTCCATTAAGCAACATCATTCCAGCACTGCCTCTTTTCTTCGGAACATTTTTCTTTGTTCCAAGGTTAACTTTCTTTTCAATCAATCCATATAAATCATCCTTTTGTTGCTTTGGATGCATTATCCATAGATGGATCTTGAATATTTACCGATTTTCCCTCCCATGAACCCACCAAATATGATCATTTCATCTCCTTCAGGGGTGCGAGAGAAGAGTATAGCATTATGAGAATCCATACATGGAGGTGCTTCACCATCATATTCCAACAGTTCTCACAATGACTCATCAAAGTTGAAACGATCTAACTTGTAAGAATTCTCAAAAATAGATTTGATTTCCACCAAAAATGTACATGTAAGTAGTCACAACAATGGCACTATGCCTATGCAGACATCCTAAATTCCAAATCTTTTATAAAAATTTGAAAAATTATTTAATAACCTAGATAGGTTCCATTGTAGGATACCTTGTAGAAATCAAATCCTGAGTCATTCGTAGGATTGAGCCATAATATTTGTTTGATTCGAAACTCAGACCATAAGTTCTTGAAGGGGGTTTAATGATTTTTTGATGGCATGAATTTTATATAAACTTGTTTTTTTTTAAGAGAATGTGAAAAAAATAATTAATTTTTAGAAGAGTTACAAAATTATATTTTTAAAAAAATAAAAATTTTTTTTTTGAAGAGAAAAAACCAAAAAAAAAATATGAAATTTCTGACACAATGCTTCATTTTACATTTTATGATTTATGTTTTTTTTGTTCTTTTCCAAACATAATGAAAACATTATACAACAAAAGAATTAGAAATTCAATTTTCTAAAGTAATTTTGTTGTATACGAAATTAAAAGAATATAAGAAAACGAAACAAAAAAACAACCAAAAAATGGATATTCCTGAATTTGAGAATGAGGAAGAAAAGAAGAGTTCAAAACACCTCGACTATCAAACGCAATTTTTTTCCTCTCTAAACAAATATTTCTTTTTTAAGGTTCGCCGATGAAGTGCACATTTCAAAGGAAGAGCTTTATGATTTCATGGAATCCGATATTCTTTTTAAAGACAAGTTCCAAAACGAAACCCGACTTTTAAAAGGAGAACTTTATAAAATCTCCAAATTCAAATGCTGCTTTTATGTTTTATTCAACATTCTATTTTTGGGGCTTCCTCTCCTCTTCTCCAAATGGAATTTGCGTTTTAAATTATGGGTTCTTTATTCAAAATGCCTATGTTCTAAAGCCAAATACATAAAAATCACAGATTCAGGTACACCCCCAACATCCATAACCCCAACCCTACTGATTAAAAATTATTTTTCAATAACTAAAGAAAGTGGCACTGTGGAGCTCAAGGACATTTTTGAAAAAGAGATTGAAATCCATGGAAATTTTGATAATTTTAAGGTTATTTTGTTTTTTTTAAAAGGAAATAAATAGAAATCTTTAGTTTTTCATCTACCATTTCACCAAATATTATTACAATCCTCATGTGAAATTTTTCCAGCAAGTCGATTACAAAATCGAAAATATGACAAATCGTGAGGTATTCGAGAGATATCAAAGTGGCGTTTCTGATCATATGTACATTGAAAAGATGCAGTTTCTTTTCGATAAGAACATGATCGCCATCCCAGAAAAATCGACTTTCGACATTTTGGTCGATGAAATTTTAAATCCCTTTAATCTTTTCCAGGTACACAAAAATTGAAACTTCAAAATTTTTTTAAAATAATAGATTTTCAGCTTTGCCTTATGGTGGTACGACAATTATGGCCCATATGCTCTCTTCATTGCCTTTGTAACTATCTGTTCCATCTTGATTTCCCTTTATGAGATCAAGCAAAACTACAAACGGCTTAAGGAAATGCTATTTTTCCAAAGAGAAGTCAATGTTTTGCGTAATGGCAAATTTATCTCTCTATTTTCTGGTGAT
>Ga0302186_10000677_pt1 | contig 29949 bp, 30 predicted proteins | sample II_Bog_E1_2_FD_198782 | JGI IMG/M metagenome (GOLD analysis project Ga0302186, IMG submission 198782) | Peat permafrost microbial communities from Stordalen Mire near Abisko, Sweden - II_Bog_E1_1 | ecosystem: Environmental > Terrestrial > Soil > Wetlands > Peat | place: Sweden: Abisko... | reverse complement strand
AATAAAATTTTATTGGGATAAACTCCTTCATGAACATAATAATCACCGAGTGTTCCATCCAAACACAATGCATCCTCATCTTCAACCATGATTTTTTTGAAATTTCTCTCTGCTAAGGCATAAGTCAAACAAAGCAACAGAATTACTACTTTGATAAGTCTCATCGATTAAGGAGATATGTTATAAAATTAGATTATAATGTCATTTATTATTAATATCAATAAGATTAGATAAATCATAATGAGCTTGATTATAATTTACTCTTAAAAGCAAGTGACCATATTTCCACCAAGATAGGTATATAATTATGAATTTATCATTATTGATTTATTGTTAATTTATCACAATATATTTAATAGAAAGCTATTTGTCTTTCAAAATTAATAAAAGAGGAAATATGAATAGGATAAGAGATAATATGATTAATTTTAATTTTAAAGTATTGATATTGAGATTTGAATATACAGGCATCACCTCAATCATAGATCTTGGACAGGTCCAAAGGTAGTTCTTAGATCTGAGTGTTGTAGTACTGGCGCAAATTAGCCAGGAATTGGGCGTCTCCCGGAGTTACGAAGTTAATGGCCACTCCCTTTCTACCGAAACGACCAGATCGACCAATTCTGTGGATATACTTGGCAGTTTCAGTTGGGAGATCGTAGTTGATAATCAAGTTTACCTGCTGGATATCGATACCTCTTCCCAACAAATCAGTTGAAATCAAGATGCGTGAAGAACCAGACCTGAACTCTCGCATGACATTAACCCTCTCTGACATTTCCATATCTCCTGAGATACAGCTGACCACAAATTTATTTTAAGCTAATTTATCAGCCAATTCCTTGACCCTCTCCTTGCGGTTGGTGAAGACCATGCACTGAGAAATGACCATATTCTTGTAAAGCTGAATTAAAGTTCCAAACTTTTGACTGTCCTCCTGAAGTGAAATATAAAATTGTTTAATACCATCTAGGGTTAGTTGCTGATTTTTTACCAGGATCTTAACTGGGTCCTTCATGAACTTTTAAGTCATTTCGACGATTTCTGGGGGCATAGTGGCTGAAAATAGGCACACTTGAATGTCAGCTGGGAGATTCTAGAATATCTCTCTGATTTCGTCAACAAATCCTCGACCTAACATCTCATCCGCTTCATCTAATACCACAATCTTGAGGAAGTCAGTCCTGAATGCTTTCTTTTCAATTAGATCTTTTATTCTACCGGGGGTTCCAACCACAACTTGAATGCCTCCATTCTTAAGTGCCTTACGGTCCTCACGGGGATCAGTACCGCCAATACAGCAGCGAGTATTGACATTGATAAACTCGCTGAAACAAAATATCACCTTATTGATTTGTTGAGCCAATTCACGGGTTGGAGCTAAAATGATTGCTTGACACTCTGGACTCTTGGCATCGATAGATTGGAGCACACCAATCGAAAATGTGGCAGTTTTTCCAGTTCCTGACTGGGCTTGGGCAATAGTGTCTCTTTTTCCGATCACTGGAAGGATTCCTTTTTGTTGAATTATGGATGGTTTTTCAAAACCAAAGGCTGAATAGAGAAAAGGATACCGTATATGCCTCTGAGGAGGTCGGGATTAAGGTTTAATTCTTCGAAGGAATCAATCGCCTTAAGACCCATGGTCTCCTCGATCTCCACTGTGCTTTCTTACTTGTTTTCCATATAGCAAAATAATATTATTTACCACACAAAAAATAAAGGAAAAAAGGCTGTCATAGTTCGACAAATGATAAAGCGTTTATTTAATATTAATTAATGATAAAAAATTATTCATCGATATTTTTATATTTTAGCCATCCTTAAAAGATCGAATCATAGAAGCCGATTAAAACTTAGTCATTTACTGCTAAACAAGCACAATATTGTGAGTTTTAGTAAAATAAATGATTAATTATTCTCAAATCAATTGTAAAAAAACATAATATTATAGCTAATTAATTGTAAATAAAAATTTAATGTCAACAATAATGAAAAACAAATGTTTGATTTACTCTACATACGTGATTAGCTTTTGGAAATCAAAAATCTTTATTTTTTTAACTTTTAGCATCTCATTAAATTATTAATTCACGATTAATGAACCTTTCAAGTCAATAAAATAACTTGAACACTCTTAATCAGCCCGCATCCAGGAAAGGATTTAGGGTTGTTGATTTCTAGTTCCTGGATGCACAAAAATGCAAAGCTGAAGGATATTCTTTAGATCATGATTACAAATTTAATAATCCCAGACATCGGACTGTGTAGAATTCGCCTGTGCATGATTCAACAACAACCAAAATAAAGCGCTGTCTACCTCAGTTACATATTGGCGATAATATTATGAGATACAAGCCAAATACGTTCGCCCAACTAAACTCAAAACAATCTAAGAACATTTTTATCCTTGACTCACTTATTAGTAAAGCATATCTTATTTAGAATTACTCAAAGATGATAATTAAGTTGAACTAATTCGTACAGTTTAAAGGAATAATATAAATAGGATAATCACGGAGGGCAGTAACGAATTCAGATAAAGTAGCACACAAAGGAAAAATAAAAAACCTAAAATCATCAACAATTAGGTTACACGCATGCTGTTTGAAGAACCAGCAAAACAAAGGAGATTATTTTCATAGGAATGCGGGCGAAAAGTGACTCAGCTCAATGATAAACTTGATTCAACTACATTTTATAAAAATAAAAGACGAGGGTTTGAAACCAAAGTTTAGAGTCCCTTTCAAAGTAAATAGTAGTTGTAGCGATTTACACATGCCAAGGCGTTACTCAAACGATTAGCTTGATATTATTATCTCATTGTCTCTCTGTTCTTGCATGTCATAACTAAAATTACGAATTAAACCTGCATATCTTTGCTTTGTAGTTTATTCTTAGCATAGCATTATATAAGCAATAAGATCATTTTAAATAGTCTTTCTTGAAAGGACTAAACCACTCCTCTGACTTCGCAAAGTCAACAAATTATAGTAGATTTGTCTGATTTATGTCTGTTCGTCCTCGCAGAGACAAGAAGTTGATAAATTTAGTGTAAGCATCATGAGATTTTATGTTCCAATGGGAAATCAATTACAGTTCAATATTTAAAGCAGTCCAACTTATAAAACTTGCCAATTTAGATTCTGAATCAGGTTTCACCTCCTGAAGCCCTCCTAACCACCACTCTGCATCCAGAAGTGAAAAATAATCCCATGGTGCATCAGTCATATCTGAGCGATATAGTTTTCTCTTAAGCTCAGTATCTGCCTTTTCTTGCAAATAAATATTTATCTCATTACGAAGTATTCTTTCGTACTGATTCGAATATTCTTCTTCCAACGATGGTGGTGATTTAATATTTGGATTCTGACAGGCCACAAGTGGAAATTTAATAGTTTGTGCGAGTGAAGAAAGATGTTTTAGGTTGTTCGAGTAAGGAGTAATCTCAGGCATTAATTCGTCATCTGTGTTATTATCAGTAACAATAATGGCGGTTAATGACCCATTTTTCTTAGTCCCTTTGCTTTTTGAATTATCTCCACATATGGAATAAATTTAATTCAATAATGATATGGGAGCTATTTTAAGAGCATGGTAATTGGCTCCAGAAGGTTACTTTCCTCTTTTGACACTGTTGAGCATTTGAAGCATATTCCACTCCGCATGAAGTACACTCTTGAAGTTATCTAATCCCAATACCACCTCCTTACCTAACAGACTTAATTTTTTTGCTAAATTAATAGTCTTGAGAGCCAACATGTACACACCTACATCTGATTGATTAGTTTTATCGTGACTGCCATTGTTAAAAGACCAACAACCTGTTTCCTCTGTTGCTCGCTGCGCATCCGGAAAAGATGTTGGGTTAAAGTAAAATGCATAATGATTGCGATGCTGCCCAAATATGCGAAATATATCTGTGAGAGTTGTGGTTTTACGGCTACCCTGACATCCACTGAAGTTAAACATTTCGCCATAATCAAGATCATGACAAATATCTAAAAAAGGATGAAGGGAAATTAGTTTTCGCTTTTGTGGCGTTGACTGAACCAAACTGACTCTCTATTTTCTGACATGAATAGAATTTGCATTAACATTCAGTACTGCTTGAGGCTGAGACTCTAAGAGAGGAATAATGCTTTCAAACGATAGCTGCCAGGGAATATTTCTGTTTTTTAAATTTAGAGTATGCTGTTAATGAGTGGAGATTGGTTCGTACATACCTACGTAAGTACTTCCCTTATCTTAGAACTTCAGGACAATTCCCTTTCGACCTTATGTTGTCTCGATTTCACGCATGTATTGTAACTCTCGCTTGGGGTCGTCGATCACGTACATATATTAACCTCTTACATCGTGAACTGCGTAATTTGTTATCCAATATCTCTGTTTAAATAAATAAGCTGTAGATATTCTTTTGCTGGCAAATTTTATGTGACTGATATTCAACATTATATATTTTATAAAATCTTAAGCTCAAGCTCTGTAAAACAAATTAATTAATATAAAACCATCTATCTATATAAAGACAAACCTGATTTATACGATCATTTTTTCAGAAGAGGTGTTAACAATTGTCTGAGTTCTGATTTTGGCAACACCTTATAAAACTTTATCAAGTTCTAGGAACGACCCTTTTGTTGTTATGCCAGTAGGCATAGAGCTTTTTTGAATGACTACAGATCACTTTCAGCTTCAGCTAGACAACAATTCAGCTGTGCATAGGTACTCTATAAGTGTCCAATAGCCTATTTATTTTGATCTACTACCTATTTATACACTTGAATAGCTTGCCTATCCTGATTGATTGATTCTTCAAGCAAATTTTTTTCACGAGCCAGTTTCTGCAATTCAGCTTCTTTGTGTGCTGTTTCAAGTCCCATTTTTCGTTTAGTTTCAATTATGTTCTGTCGCTCCTCTGCAAGTCCAGCCTTGAGATCTTCAAATAGATTATTTGTTTGTCTAACTTACTTTATACAATTGTGGCATAAATTTATTTTGACACTCACTTCTCTTATCATTTATGTGATTTCTCGAGAAAATTTGTATTTAGATTTATTGTCTTTAAGGACCTCAAATCTTTCAAGTACTCCCTCTAACTCTTCAAACTCTAAAGCTTTATCTTTGACTTCTTCTTCTAATTATTGCACTCTTTTGCGCAGTCGATTCGTCTCAGAGTTAAAGACCTGTCCAACTTGCATTTCTGGCTCATAGGCAAGTTTTATTTTATATTCATTAAGAATATCACCTTGTAGTCCATATTCAAACTGCAACTTACGCAGTTAACTTTCATTCACTCTCATGTTGTACTTCAAGTTAGCGACCTCAGCACGATGCTCTTGTTCCTTGAGCTGCAAATCCTCCAGCATTTCAACTGTCACCAATTCTAATTGTTCAAGAAATTTCTCCTGCAAACGTTGCATATATCTGTTAAAACTATGCAAAGTGGAATCTCCAGATAAAAGTTGTTAGCACTAGCTATTGTATAGTTGCAACTTATTAGAAGCCTGCTTGAATAAATTTGCAATTCCCTACACTGAGCCATCTGATTCACCCAGTTCTTCTAATAGTTAATAACACTGTAAACATAATTGTTCAGCTTTTTCGTTGTTAATTAATTCCAATTACCCTAGTTGCTAAGTTATGCGTTTCCCCAAAGAGTGATGAAGAATCACATACTCATTAAGATCCATGCAGTTAGCTGCCAATTTAACAGCCTCATCTTCCATTTTTCCACTTATCTAACTATGTTTGATATATAATTGAGAAGAGGCTAAAGGAAAGGTGTTGCCTCCACGGTAATCGATCTTACCACCACTAAAGTAAGTCATTTGAACTCCTTCAATGTACTGCTAATATACATCATCTTCTAATCTAGCCTTCTGGTTATCAATGATCTTTGAGTATATGCATAGCAAATTGAGTGGCACTAATTGATTAAATTTTTCGCAGCATTAAAAGCACAAATTTTAGAGCGTTGCACCAGTGAATTCGAAATTAAATAATTCCCTCCCTAATATGCTTTCTTAAAATTAGAAACCAATTTTAGACACAGATTATATAGATAAGTCTAAATTGGTCGATGCCCTTTCTGGAAAGTAATTAAGTAGAGTATCAACTGCCATATTCAGATCCTCGCTGCCCTCCCGATACCTATAGAATTCTTTAAAGAAATCGATATTGCCGATTTATGACTGATCGTTTAAAAGGCATAGAAAGTAGGGAGTCCTGGAATATCCCTTTTTGAACTTAATTTCGCGATTCCTTTATTAAAAATAATCTACAGATCGTTGATATCTGTGGATTCGAGGAGATGATTCAAGCGAGTTAACATTTGAGTTAGCTGCGAGTTGACCTCGAGAGGAGAAGAGAAGTGATGATATAGTAACACAGAAGATGCCAAATATCCCAAGAGAACCATTAACGGTTCGTATTGAGAATTTTCATATGCATTGCAGACCAGAATAACTCTGTCTCCATCTAGCTATCGCCACTGCCTGCAAATACTTAAGCAAACGCTTTCATCTTTTGGGATATTCGCTCCACCAGGCAAATTGAGTAGCCACCTATTAAATGTGATGAGTGATGTCGATTCATGAGTAACATTAAATAAAATTCGTAACTATGTACTAAGACATGTACTTTTTTGGGGCGCAGTTGTCTAAGAATTGCAAGTCCTTATCTGCAAACTTCATAGTTAATGCGATGATCTTTTGAAACTCTGCGAATGAGGGGTACTTATTGTTATGACATTTAAATTATAATCAAGTCCAATCTGTAAAAGTGGATAATAAGTTATATTGATGAACATTAACATATCATTCTATTCAGGAACGGTATTTGAATATTTCAGAGAGTTTCGTTTTTCTTTAAATCTTGCTACCAGCAGGCAACATTATTAATAGTGCACCATTTTTTGAAAAGATACTGTAGTTATTTTTGCGCAGCCATTCGCGAGCCTATATGAAGATGTAAGTACTTCACCATTTATAATCCATTGCAATTGCTATTCTGCCGAGATGCAGCTATGAAGCTTCTTGGCAATGCGTTCCTCACGGTTTGTTTCGAATTCGTAGCTGTGATCAGCAGTGCTAACAAGTAGACTGAACATCCCATCAATTAGGCTGAGATTGGCTTGCACCCATTCCACTCTCGACAAATTATCATTTTTTATTGATTTTGTAAATTTTGAATTTGGTGAAAGGATATCATTCTTTCTCGATTCATCTTTTTTAGATTCTTCTTGCAACTTTTTTGTTTTTATTTTTTCAGCAGTCGTGGCTATAACTGATGAATTTTGCTTCTGTTAAATAGAGGGACTTTATTTTATTTATTTCTCTTATTCTTAACTCTGGTTTTCTTATTAATCTTGGGCTTGAATGCTGACTTCCATTAATTGGTCCATCCACACTGAATCTGATTTATGATTATACGGTGCCAACACTACATACTAAAATTTAATATTCTTTGCGTATACCCAAGAGTAGGAGTTATCGAGCTCGACTTGGTATAAGCCTCGCTTTGTGGCTACAAAAGCAGACTTCACGCTATCATTTAATTTTTCTTCAGTAAGAAGTAGTTTGCGGATTTCCATCTTACTTTAAAAATCTCCTAGATAATAGACTCTCATGCTGATATCTCGACTCTATACACTCAATTAAAAGTAGAAGAGTGAATTTTAGTGGTAAATTTAAATAGTGCGCAGATTTATTTTGCCTGATCCCACGTTTATTACTTGTTGCACGCCAAGTGGGTTGTAAGGTGATACCTACTCCTTGGGATGTCCCACCTTTGTCGCTTTGAACTGCTAAATGAGAGGATTCACCCATTCCCACTTCTCACATACCAATTTTTGTAAATTTATTTATCCTAACTTGAATGCAACCTTAAAAAATAGCACTAATTCGTTACTGAGAGAAAATCTAACTGGTTCTGATGCTTTTTAGAAAGATTACAAAAACAGTTATTAGGCTTTTTGATTCTTATCGCGACAGAATAACAGATAGTATCTGCAAGCCAAGTCGACAAGTTATCTGAGTTGACTCGACTTCAACTCTAAATTTAGTATTACTCTAAACATTTTCCTAACTAGTAAGCGATAGGGAGAGCAAGTGCGTACAAAGTAGTCAATTTACTCATTAATGAAGAGAATATCATTAAATGTTGTTTCTTGACCCTTGAAATCCTCATTGGGCAGGATAATATTATAATGCAGGCGGGGTAGGAGTACTCCAAATAGTTGCAGTAAATCATCAGCAGACAATTTTGCAGGTTATTTGAGAAAGCTTAGTAGATCACGTGAAATACAGCTAAAATAAATTATGAGCTAGGCGTAGTGATTTAATGGAAGTTTGCCTGGCTGTGACTGTAACACTGCTGGTAATAGACGTGGATTCTCATTCTTCTTTAGTCTATCCACCCTATTCATCCAGGAAAGGACCATTCCATACACTCGAAATTGTTGCTTATCGAGAGGAATATTGTCTTTTAAGCAATGTTTCATATACTGGAAAGCCAGCATAATCTATGAGAAAGTACCATTGTGAGCAAGGAGCAATTTTTCTAATGTTGGCATAACATGACCTGATCGAATAAAGTAAATCGCAGCAAAAGTTATCAAAAAGTTTTGCTGTGGGTTCTTGGCTGTCTGAAGTAAAAGATCGTTTGTTGACTTCGCTTTTTATATATTGTTGAGGAGTTCAATTTCGTTTTTACGCATTATTAAGATTTAAATATGAAAAGTGGATCTATTCTTTATAAGTATCATAGATATTTATCTTTGAAATTATCGTGCATTTTAGATGTTATCTCAAAATTTATGATTTAGTGATATCCTTATTAATTTTTATCGATATCGATAATGGGTTGTGACTTTTTATGCAATTATATAAATAAACCAACTAAAGTAAATAAAATTTAATTGTAAGTTATGAGTAATTGGCCTTACCCATACTGTCCTCATCTAGCATTTAATAAAAATAAACAAATTAGACTCGCCTCCATTCCCTATACCTTTGTACCTGACCCAACTATCGATGCCTTCACCAACGTTAATGTCAAATGCGCTAATCTCAATAAACACAATATCCCTACCCTTGCATACTAAGATTTTATGCATCCAGGACCAGATGTGGGAGGCACAACTAATTTTGCAAAAGATTTTTATTTATAAACAAGAAATGCAGATGCGATAAAGTACGATAATAACATTGTGGAAGAAAAAAAGCAGCAAATGGCATCCGCTAATGCTTACGTATAGATGACATTAAAAAGATTTTAGCATCCGATGCCACATAGTAATACTAAAAATTCGATCAAGGAAGAAAGAATGCATTGGAAAATGCGCGACGTCGAGCCGTCTCCACTCTTAGATCTCACTACCAACAAAAAAAAGATGATAAGCTTGAATCTAATACCCTAAACGTTAAAATTATTATACTCAGGGAGATTGGTTGAAAAAATTATACCACAAGCTAGAGGAAGTTGCTAAGCATATAATTGAAGGATAAGGAGAAGATGCAGATGAGAAATAAAGGATGTTTCTCCTATCAAAGAATAATCTCACTTCCAAATATCTTTCTCAAATAAAAGTGAAAAATCCAAAGACAGCCTTTGACATTTTATAGGAACTCAGGACATTAATGCTTAAAAAAAAGTTAAGGTTTGAAAATTAACGTCAGGAACAATAGAGTATATGAGTATACATTTAGAAAATAAGTCGGTTTCGATGAGCTACACAAGTTAAGCTTCGCAAAATACCTCACAAGGATCGATGCTATCTGAGGCAACTTCTGTTGGTTAATCCAATATGGAAGGAGAAGAGGAGATAGTAGCTAAGTATTGTGATTTCGAAGTTTTGGCTAAAAAATGGGGAGTTTCCGATGTTGAACAAGTCAAGACCATGATTAGGTTTATTATGACAAGAAAATTTGTCACTGATGCTGAAACGATAGCTATTAAGAAAAGGAGATAAGCTGAATTAATGGCCAAATCTTTATAAAAATTAAACCCCGAACTATCAAAACAATTGAAAGAGAAAAAATAAGCAAAATAAAAAGGTACAAAGTCAAAGTCAAAGCAAAAACGAGCTCAAAGTGTCAAGGCTACTTTACAAAAGAAGCCCTTACCCTAGACCTAAGTTTTCAAATAGATAAATCTCAACAAATAATAGATTTTAATTAAATCAAAGTTACTACAGGGAGGTCAATTTGATGCAATGGGTGAGAAATATACTCGTAATAGAAAGTAATACTATGTCTATTTAGTTATTCTCAATTATTTAATAAGCGTGAAAAAGAAATCATGATCTAATTCACTGTTAAATAAAAAAAAGATCAAGAAAAAAGCAAAGCTCTAAGCCATTCCACAAAAAATGACAAAATAAATTCAACTCTCAATTTGACCAATTGATTTTTTATCTTACTGTCCCATATTTTTAATCATACACCAGAAGATAGATTCATCAATTATGCAAAGAAATTACTCAAGAAGGAATAAATAATTAAGAGATTTATCATTATCAGGGAAATATTTCAAACTAGTCATCTTTCCAAAAAAGTCTTACGACAAAGAATAATTATTTATTCTTCATTTGAATTGGAATGTCCTCTTCCCCTATTTTTTGACCTTCTATTAGCCATGAGACTTTTTCAGTCGTGTTATCGATTTTAATTGCTAGGGTTGAGTTAACTGTTATAGGAGGACCATATGTTCTTCTTAGACAATTTTGAAAGAGCCGTCCATCTCGACAAAAATAGCAAAGAGCTTCATTATGATCCATATTATTGCTGCCAAATATATTTTTGGTTGCCACTCCATATAGAATAGATCCATCTCTAATTTTAAGTAGTTTTATTGTGAAAGTAGCGATATAATCTTTCACTATAGGAAAATTGCATACGAAATTAGTCCATCCATTTTCGCTTTTCTTAATAACTATTAAACTTTTTTCTGTATATTTATAGTGAAAATGATAGAGATGAGGATTCTATTAATTTATATAAGTCAGTTTTTTATGACCCTATTATCTGAGCTAAGATAAAATGGTTTTCAAATTGGTAATTTAAATGGATTGAGATTAGTTTTAATGAGTTAATCTTAAAATTTTGTTTTAAAGTTATGAGCAACTAGCCAATAACTTCGATATTTCTTATGTTTTTGTATTGATTTATAAATCTTTCTGTTAATTCAGCTCTTTGAAAATACTAAGTTCTTCGTTATTGGTTATCTGCTACCTTTTTATTGTAGCCATTTATCTCTGTATGTTTTGAAGTTAATTACGTAAATTTAATATGATACCTTCATTTTTATATTTATCTTCACTATTTTCTCTTTTTAGCTTCTATAGATTTATTTTATACATCTCACTCTGTCCTTTCTCAGATTTGCTCATCTTCAGCACATATTTTTTAGTTTTATTGATTTTTACAGCATTTAAATTAATTAATAAAGTAATTGTACCTTCTTCCTTAAACTATAACTCATTGAAAAGTTCTACCATAGTAAAATAAAGATCAATAGGAGATTAAAAAAGGCAGGACATGTCAGTATGCTTTTGGATGTATTAATGATCTATTGACAATTCATAGAACTACAATGCTTACCAATTTTTCATGTGGATGATTAGAACTGGCTGTTTATGCGTTATACGAATAAGGATCTATAGATTATCTTTAAATTTAATTACTTATTCATTAGTTTCATCCATTGGAGATAATAAGTTTATAAAAGGTTAGTAATAACTTTATCTTAATGCGAAAGATATTTTTATTTGCTACTTTCATAATTTAAATTAAATTTTTAATTTTTAATTTCACTGATTGCTAGAGCTTAGTCGATAATTTTATACTAGTTTGTGAAAATAATAATGAGTCTTTGCATTTCATCGTTTTTTGTTCTGTTGCCATTTATTATTTTTGCTTGCCCTCTCAACTTAAAAATACTCAATCCTTCTTAGTAAAATGCAAGTCTTTGCAAAAAAAAAACAATTAAACACTTCATACACAATCCATACACAATTTAATAAATGCAAATAATATCAATTGCTGTCAGTTTAAAACAGTTATCAACTCCACCATTTGGATAAATTGAAAATTTATGCCACTGAACCTAAGTTTTTATTCAAAACTGATTTGGATTTTCCCCTTCCGTCCTTTTATTGACTCTTTGATTCATTTTGCAGCTTTTCATTAATTTTTTTTTTCAGAAAATCATCATATTCGCCTTTGGCCTTAACTATCTTTTCCATTTAAAACAACTACTCTTATAATGTTTCAATATCCTCGTTGTTTTCGAATTTCACCATCTGCATCTTGATTATTCTTTCCTCCAGTTCCTCTACTTCTTTTTATACTTGGTAGTTAGATCTGGCGCTGTGGCATTCTGAAACGGAAGTTGATAAAGTATCAAAATTTGCTTTATATTTCGAAATTTCTTGACATTGTGTCATTTATGAAAACTGACGAATGGTATTCATTAAATGTTAAATGAGCAGTATTTTCATACATTTAGGGGCAGACATTCTGAGAATCTATTGCAATTTTTAATGGTACTAATCCTGCATTTAATCTTTGCATATGGATGTACTCATCTCCACTATATTAAGTAATGAAATATATATTTCATTTATAAAGTTTAGATACAATAATCTTGCAACAGTTATCGTTATTTCTAATTTTTTACTATCCCGCTGTTTTATGCTATACTTTTATTTGGTCGTTTTTTTCAACTTAAAAATTAATAGAAAATTATAAATAAGAGGAGAGATTTAATATTTTATAGCCGATCTTTATCCTGTGAACTATTGAGAAATAGATTTGAGTGCAAACCTTAATTATGAAGATATAATTTACGATAAAAGGATTGTAATAATCAATTTGATTTAATTTACTTCTAATTCTTTTCATTTGTTTTATATTTATCCTTTAGGATAATTATTATTTTACTGAATCTCATTCAATTTCAATCTATAATTTTTATTAACACTACATTCATCTTATATATTATTTTGAGATTATTTTTTTGATAAAACAACTATACTTCTAGTTTAACTTTTGGTAAAGACAAATATTCTAAGAATCGGAATTTAAATTAAACAAAAAAAAGAGATTTCCTATCATATTAAGTTGAGGAGCAAAGCTTCAAATAATGGATAGATTGAAACAAAATAACATAAAATATTTATTAAATATGTGAAATAGATTCGAATATTAAAAAATATCGTCGAGCACATCGGAAACTGCTTGGCAATCAAAAATAGCTAATTTAGAGAATTAGGTAAATTACCCAGAATAGACAATCACTTATCAGATAGGATAATAAATATTTTTATATCAATAGTCTCATGAAAAAAATCAATCCTCAGATAATTAATAAAATGAGATTATTTAATTCATAATTTTATAATGTAAAAGATTTACTGAATTGAAGTCGTTCATCTTCAATTATCATAACTTTATAATATTATTTCGTAGATTATTTGCCTATGCGAAAATTAATGCTTATAAATTCTATTATTTAACCATTGTAACATTGAGGCTGAAATGTAAAAACATGAAAGTATATTGACAGGAATAATTGCCTAAATTCTTGAAATAATAGGCATAGCATCCATATCAATTCTTTAGCAAAGCCGGGTAAATGTGGACACAACAACAATTATTTATTACCTAAGCCTACCTGTTGCAAGTGCCTTGACCATATTTTCATCAGGTTTTCTGGGCATTTTTTTAATGATAATAACTCTATGGCTAGCAATTGTCTCAGGATAATTGGTTTAAGATAGATATTAACAAAAGTAATAAATAGCTTTAAAAAATAAATAAGAACATTTATAAGCAGCAGATAATTCAATTTTAGCAAAAATCATTGGCATTATTTTCAAAGAAGTAACACTAATATCTATAAGCCTAATATTTATGATAATGTCCTTTGTGATGGCTTTGCTAACTCTTTTAACTTCTGGTCTTCTGAGCATTTTTTTAATGCTAATTACGATTGCCCTAGCGATGGAAGCAGGAATATTCTATAAGAAAACGTTGTAATGTTCGAAAGAGAAATATAAATGATTGTTTTTTTTAATCAATTAAATGTTATACTCTGATTAATAATATTATTTTTGAGTTATTCCTTGCTTGTCTCAATTTATAAGTTTTATAAATATATTAAATTTGTAAATATCTCCTGGTTTTTATCAAGCTTTATATATTAATATAAAATTCTCCTTTTTACTGCTACCTTTCTAGAGTAAATGCTATTATGAAAATTAAGCTAAAATTTGAAATAAATTTTTATATTTGTTTCCCTTTAAAGGAAAGCAATACAACTGAATTAAGAATAATCTAAAAGGTTTTTTCTCCAAAATAATTTGGTTTACGCATCCGCTATTTTCATAAAAATTTAGGTTGTTAAATTTCAGGTACTCACTTCATAAAATGTAATAGACCTTAAACTATCATCATTTTAATAACACAGTGAGGTTAATACGACAACGCGTAGAAAACGTATATGAAGCTAAAGAATTTAATTTGCCAGCCGTCTTCTCAAATGTATAAAAAATTGACAATATTTGAATTTTATAGCCACTGCTTTTATTAAAGCATATTTATGAGACCATCATTTTACCCTCTAGTCTCGTCTCAAAATTAAGTCGATACATTCAAGAAAAGCAGCAGGCTTGTCAAAATGAACCCAATGACCCGCCCCTGATATTTTGTGCACATTTTCATCAGTCATTTGAGGGTAGTATTATTTATAGGTGCTAATTTAATGTTCATCCACATTTCCCGAATTTTATCCATAAATAAGATCAACTGGGACCTTCCAATTTTTATGGTTATTGATAGCCAAATTAAAACGCTCCAGTTGCGGACAGCCTTCAACAATGACCTTAAGATTGGCTCTCCACCGATATTAATTTTCATTGACTTGAATGATATCAGTCTTAAGTAGAGCTGCAATGTCCTTGGACAAAGCTCTCTTATCAATTTCCTGATATATACCTTGAATAGGTTGTGCCAAATCAATTTCTAGCATTCTCCCAAGCATTTCTCCAACTTTAACAAAAGAGACTTTATTGACGAGAGGCCCTGCTGGAATATCAATGATGATAACTCTATCAATGCATTTTTGAATTTCCAAAGAGTTGTATTGCTTGGTAAATTACATTAGAGCCAATCCTCCCATTGAATGTCCGATGAGAGTGAGTTTTTCTTACTACGAGTCCAGATTATTGGTTTTTATGAATTAAAAAAGATCATCTGCAAGATCTTTTACAGTATGAGTGCTCGTGTGGGGACTGTTTCCTAACTTATATTTAAGATACCATGATTCCTCGCATCAATGAGATATGTATTGACATATTTGGTGAATGCTGGATATTTTGATAGAGACCTAAAATTTTTAGCTGACCCCATCAATCCATGATGGATAATGGCATTTCTTTTGTGCTGCGATATATTCTTTATGCAGGCCAAAGCGACTCCAAATTTAACTCTATTTGTCAGCATTAAAATTGAACAGTATAATAATCAAAATAAACCATTTTAATATCTTGAAATATTGCTAAATGATTTTATTCTATAAAATTATTTGGTATTTATGGTTATGAAAATGACATAAAATAATGAATTTTGTAAAGATATGTTATATTTATATCGTATCAGAAATAATATTGCGCTATTTAAGCACCACCGTTGGGCATTTCTTTTTTGTATTTTCAATATCTCTGTAATTCATTAAATATCTTGAAGATTATTTATATCAACACCGTAGTGTTATAATATTGATATTAAAACAATCCCTTTGAGATATAGCTAAGCTGTAATATTTGTTTAATTTGACCTTTATTTCTGATTTACTTTTTTAAAATTAAAATACAATATCAAATCTAAAGATGGAAGGATTTGCTTACACAGTCTTTGCATTTATGATTGTTCTTACACTTCAATCTTATGATATCAACTATGTTTGCTCGGCCTGCAGACCTCCAATATCTTGTGCTTCTAGTTAATGTGTTTCATGGAATGGTGGCCCTTTCTCTAATAACTTTCAGATTTGTGTTGATGATTAAACCATTAATCTATGTGGACAATCAATTAATTTTGGTTGTGGATCTTGTTCAGTTGGAACTTGTGGGTATACCATAAACTCTATAACTTTGGGATAATCTTTTAGCGGATGTGCATCAAATGAGGATGAATATTGGCCCGTATTGAAGCAGGGTCTAGACTTACTTTATATAATGGAGACTGGAAAGCTTCCTCTTTATGATTGGTGCAACTCTGCATGCTGGGTTAGTGTTGGAGCAATAATTGGAATTATAGCTGGAGGGTTAGTGTTTATTATTCTGGTAGTTGTTGGAGTGACGTACTACAGAAAGAGGAAAGCAGCTAGGCAAGAACAATCCAAAAGTTTGATTGAATAGAATTGATTACAATTATATTTCCTATAATATAAGCTTTTTGTCAACTTTAAGCTATATAATGATAAAATTGAGTAAGTCAAATAGTTTTATAACTGATTCATTTTTAGAAAGTCTCAAAGAATAAAAATGTTTTCATAAAATTAATAAAATTGGCCGATGCATCGTGGCTCTAACTAAATCTCTTCAGTTATAATAAAGTAGTATTGCTGTGAGTATAAACAAAATAGTTGATTAAATCAGTCCAGCTTATCATTTGACCAACTGCCACAATCGATCAGTACTCCAGAACTATCAAATATATTTCCTTCTCCCTATTTTTTGTCATTTATAAATTTTCCGATGAAATATTTACCGCTTTTCCAGATGAACTTGCCTTAGCCATGCTTCACTCCATTCTTAAAATCTCCTTCGTATCTGCTTTTATCAGTTATCAATATTCCTTTTCCCGAAAAGACATTATTCGAAAATGTTCCACTATACTCATACTTACAATCTGCATTGATCCAAATCAACTTCCCCTCCTTCCTCTCTCCCTTCTCAAACTCCCCTTCAAAAATAAAGTTGTTGCCTAGCTCTTTTCCCTTGCCATGCAATTGATTATTTTTCATTTCTCCTTCATATATAAACTTCCCCTCTACGTACCTTCCATATCCATTAGCCTGATTGTCAGCAATTTCTCCGTCGTAATAATCCCCGTTCGGATATATGATTCTGCCATGACCAATAATTTGATTTTAGTTTGTCATGCATTCGAGGAGGGAGTAATCTGGAAGATAATACAAACCTTTTCCATGAATTTTGCCCATCTTAAATAATAAAAATTATACTTTCCATTACCCTAAATATATGGCACCATTTTTCAATCGGTAACTTGAATTTAAAAAATGACCAGAAGGCATGCTTTCATTAGAGGAGTAGCTAAATTATCCGAGTTCCTTTAATCTTTCCGTTAATTTCTGACTATATCTCGGCTTAAATTCTTCTTTGATAGCAAATGATTCGTCAGGCTCGTCCTAAGATTCTGTTTTCAAGATTAATTATTTGGGAACTGCTGAGATGAGAGACATCTTTTGAGTGGGTGGTAATTAAATGTCTACTTGATCTGGTCCCATACATAGATCCTGCCCCATTATATTAATAAATCTTTAAAATATCTGTTTACGAAATATCACTAGAGTTATTGATTTGGATGTGTAAAACTATGAATATGGGGGACGTTATATGTTTTTGTTTGTTGGTTAATTAAGTTTAGGGTGTCAAATAATGTAGAAAAAGTAGTAGGGCATTTATTTTAACATTATATTCTATTAATAGTCTTTAAATAGTTCATGAAAATTAAAAGCTCATGAAATTATCAATTATTCTAATAACTGATGCTTTTTGCATCCTTAAAACATAATAAGGATGTTGCGAAAATTAAACTACAATTGTCTAGCAATTATCTAAATTTTTTAAAAATAATTCTCCGTCTTTAAAGTTGGCTAAAAAAATCGATATAGATATACATATCATTTTTTGGGAATAAATGAATTGAGATCCCTAGAAAAACAAATTTGATCAATCATCTATCTCGATATTATCATTAAATTGATAAATATAGGATATTATGTTTTCGTATGATCAACATTTATTGAGCAGAAGAGAGGTCATACTCTAAATTAATAAATTATGTTTCCATCACATGCTCAACAAAGAATGTATTTTGCTAGAAGAGAAGGAATAAAAATAATTAATTAATTATATCAATTTTTCACGTAACTAATCAGAGAACATTGAGTTTCCCCTTTTCCAAAATCGATATTTTATATTTTAACTAATTTTTTTGTTACCTCATTTTAAGGAGCCATGAAGTCAAAACCTTGAAATAGTTCTTCATAAATAGCATACTTACATTGGATATGCGGTCGATCCAGAATGTTTGATAAGATCGAGTTGTCAAGGTCAGAATTAGTATCGACATTCTTATTGTCATGTAAATCGCATTATGTTTCTTCCATTGAATCAAAATGACTGCTGAAGATTTATTGTTTTTGCTTACTCCACTAGCAGCATTCTTACCGATTATTATTTAACCATGGATGGTTAAAGATTTACTCCCTGTTGTGATAGCCTAATCGGTTTTTTTGTTTTTTTTAAAGAAGCTAAATAGTGATAATGGTACTTTAGTGATAAAATCCTCAGCCTCCTTGGATAAAGGCGATTTAAAATTTTAAAATTTTAGTTCGCCTTTCATAATTAACCGTATTAATGCAGATTTATCCTAACCATAAAACGGCTGTTTCCCAAAAAAAAGCTCATATATTATAACTCCCAGTGCATAATAGTCGACAGCATAGGTATGATTTTGTGATGACAACACTTCAGGCGCCATATAGTTCAAAGTTCCTCCATTTTCTCTACTGTTTTCTATTTTGTAAAATTCAGCTATTCCAAAATCAGTGAGATGGGGAAGCCCATTCTCATCAATAATGATATTTTCAGGTTTTAAATCTCGGTGAATGATCTTTTTGGTGTGCAGATACTAAAGAGCTTTCAAAATGTTAATTACTAAAAGTTCTGCATATTACAAGTTTTACTGATTTCTTTCTCCGAGAAAATAAGATTTTGATTGAGATAGTGCCTTAAATTCTTTCCTTCGATAAAATTCATTAGAAGATAAAGTTTGTTAGTATCTTGAAATGCCGCCTCCATATTAACGATCAACTTATTTTGGTCTTAGGATAAACTAGAAAGGATATTCTTTTCACAGATGACAGCTTTGACACTTTTTTTCGCGATAATTCTTGTTTTTTCCATGATTTTGAGGGCGTAAATCTGGTGAGTTAATCTATGTTAAACCTTCCAAACTTTGCCAAAACCTCCTCTGCCAATCATTTTTAAGAGTTGAAAGTTATTTTTTTTATCTGAATTAGAAAACGAATACAGTGATTTTTATTTATTTTTTAGAAGGTGCATGCTCCCATCGATTAAACTGAAGAATAATATTATAATAACGATAGTTAAAAATATGCTTGTCTCAGATTACCTCACGGACAAAAAAATCAATTACAGAAACTCTTGTCTCTGATCTTAATTTGAGCTTTATCAGATCATTAGCGATATTGTTTTTTAAATTACTTACCTTAATTATGTTATTAATAATTCATAGGATATTCACGAATCATTTTCCTCATTGATAATCTTGTCCCATAAAGCATTTGTCTTTTATTAGCAATCCAAACAAATAGAAAACAGGCAGGGCTGACAATGCAATACTCCCCTTTCAGGTTTTACTTCCTTTACTTACTTGCAACCGTGGCAAGTAAACTTATTTTAACTGTATAATTCATTGCCTGTGAATTGTTTAAGAGAAAGGACGTTTCTCAAAGTGTGATTTTTAGTACAAACTCGACATGTTGAACACAGTTGAAAACAGCTGCTTGTCTTCGGGCAACAAAGATATCCATACTTTCCCTCGAGTTTAAATCCGCATGATTTGCAGGCTGGGGGATTTTTAGAGCCCCCAGTAATGATTCTCAGATAATCATCTTCATGGGTTGCGCATGAGTATGCAGTGGGAGGGAGTTCCTTCATGAGGTTTTAATGTTTTTCTTTCTTTTCCTTTTTTTTATTTTTCTTCTTTGACTCAGTCTTGTCTTTTGACTTTCCTTGCTTTGAATTGACCTCCATAAAAATATAAAAGATATATTGTAGTGAAGAAACCAATAGATCTAATTAACCAATCGCAAAATACTAAACATAAGTTACGAACCTTTATTTGATCATTTGATAGATCAATTGATTATATCACAAAATTATATGATTTGGCGAAGACTAATGATTTTCATATCTCAAAAACGTCATATCCTCGTTATGATATTTATATTCTATTTGCAAACAATCACTTATAGAAATTGAAGTCCTTTTGCGTTCTTCTCACCACTGTCTTGTAAGCTTTATCGAAATCTTGTTGAGTAATCACGTATCTATTTTTACGTACTGCCTTCATACCAGCTTATTGGCAGATGCTTGCAATGTCAGCAGCGCTAATCTGATCAGGACGGCTCACATATTGCTCTAGATCAACATCTTAAGCAAGATTCATTTTAGAAGTGACTGTCTGGAAAATTAAACGCTTTTGCCTTCTATCAGGCAGTGGAAACTCAATTTTTCTGTCAAGTCTGCCAGGCCGAAGTAGAGCAGGATCAAGCGTATCTGCCCTGTTGGTTGACATAATGACTTTCACATTGACATTTTGCTCAAAACCGTCCATTTGATTCAGCAATTCAATAAGAACTCTCTGGACCTCTCTATCAGCTCCAGTTTGCGCATCGAAACGCCTTTATAAAGACTTTAGTACTTTGTAGCGATTGAGTCCACCTCATCGATGAATACTATAGAAGGGGAGTTTTATTTAGCCATTTTGAAGACATCTCGCACCATCCTGGGGCCTTCTCCTAAATACTTTTGTACAAATTCTGACCCCACTACTCTGATAAAAGTTGCAGTGGTGATATTTGCAACAGCTTTTGCCATCATTGTTTTACCTGTTCCAGGAGGACCATAAAGAAGCACTCCCTTTGGAGGATCAATTCCAATTTGTGAGTATAATTCAGGATAAGTCAAAGGTAGTTAAACAGCTTCTCTCAATTCCTGCTTTTGGGAATCGCAACCACCAATATCCGCAAAGGTAACGTCAGGTTTTTCTTGAACCTGCATCATTTGTATAGCCGCATCGGATTCCGAGGGAAGGATATCTACAACAGAGTAGCTGTGCCTGTGCATAGCGATGCTGGTTGATACTTTAAGCTTTTAGCGATCGATGGTAGACAACACACGCACATAATAGTTAGATCCTCCAGTGGAAGTAACAAGACCATGGTTTTAATCGATCATTTCAACAAAATGACCCACAACAAGTGGTACAGCTTGAATTCGTTTAAGTTCTTCTTTCGAGCGTAATTCCTCACTGGATAATAAACGAAGTACCGTTTAAGTTTGATCTGATCCTCCTTGATGTACTCTTCCTGAATGCTAAGAAACTCTAAATACTTGTTAAGTTCTTGCAACTTGTTATAGAGATTCTCTTCTTCGCCTTTATTGATCTAGTGCTTGATGAGATGTTCGCCTGTGAGTTCTATCTCCATCATTGCAATTTAAAAATAATTTAAATTATATCCTTGATCCAACTCTTATAATTATTCAATTGCAATGGGAAAATAATAACCATCGAAAGGAGAAGAGCAGGACCCAAGCAAGCAATAACCGAAGAAGATCATTAAAAAATTTCCTTTTAAAATAGGTAAGAACGCTTAGAAGGATAGTGAAGTCAGCGAAGACTTAAAGAATTGGAAGCCAACAAAAATTGCAGAAGCAAAAGAACAGCAAAAGAAATAAATTTAAAAAGAAAGAAGTAATTTGGGTTTTAGCTTCTTGCAATCTCTTTCAAAACCATCATCGAAAGATAATAACATAGGCTTGGCTGAAAAATAATTTATTTTCAAAGCCTTAGAGAAGCAAGAGCCAAAAAAAATAGCCCCAACACCTGATCAGATCAAGTGGGACATTGAGGACCAAACATTTATTAAGAAAGAGTTCACACACGAACACAATTAAAAGCCTATTTAGCATTAACTAGTTGAAGAAGATGAAGAAGAAATTGTGGTCGATAAGATCAAATGGTTAAACTAAAAACCAAAAATGAAGGAAGTTGATTTGACCAAAATTATCGATAAAGACTGGAAAGCAAATGTATAGAAGGGTAAATTTCAAAGCTAAATATGGAACACAAGTTTTACTCGTGGCAAAGGACAGATCAGCTAATTCGTTAAAGAAGCCATATCTAAATTTGATGAGGATGAGCAGGTGCTAAATCAGCGTAATGCCAATAGACGCAAGATCAAAGGTCGTTACGGTTGGTGATACTTCATTTATCTATAACTATAATATCTTTAAAACTATCTATCAATATCAATGTCATCGTAAAATTCCATTGTTTTTAAATTGATATTCGTCATACTTGGTTGTTTTCCAACTGTCGAAGGAACGATCGATTAGCTATTCAACTGTTTGCTTTACCTTTATCACAAATCAGATACTTTTGCCAGTTTAAGGGGGATCTTTTTACGAAACTAAACTATCTTAAAATCTTAGAAACAACGAATTTATTTATTTCTTACTGAAAGTATGCTTAACTTCCAATTGAGCTCATCGTAGCACTCTGATATCTTAGTCAAATGCTGGACTAATAGTGCTTAAAATTTGCGAAAATAATCAGAATCGAATCCTCCAAGAATCTTGACATACTCTTTCGTCATTTTAAAGGGAGCATTTTCGAAACTAAATCCTCCTGGTCCAGAGCCAAATATAAAGGTGAGATCGATATGAAATATCGACCCATCTTATCTAATCATAATATTTGCATTGTTTCGATCTTTAATATCTAATAAAAACTGCGCCAAACAAAATCCAGAATAAGTCTCCACAAATTTATTCATAATAGCCTATGTCGAATTCTTTTCGCATAGTGTTTTAAAGTAACTGACGAGTCCGTTTGTTTCCTTGGCTTTGATCTCATGAATTGTTTGACTATTCTCAATAAATTAATATAATGCTCCATGACACTCTGGGAGAATTTCATATGGAACGATGTACTATTTGCCAAGGATAGCATTGATGTACTTGATGAACTCCATTGCAATAATTTAGTGTGCCAACTGATCGTCATTTTTGTAAAGAAATTTGCCAAATTAAAAATCGAGAACAAGAGGATGTCTGTTCTTCGTTTTGATAAAATAACTGTTTTCCAAATTGATATTAATTACTCTGCGCAGAGATTTCTGCAAATAGAAGCAAAATCCTTTGAGAGACTTACCCTTTTCGCCTTAAGATTCCTCACTGTCTGTTGATCCATCCTCCTATTTCTGATGCAGGATAGCGTTGATCTATGAAATTCTAATTCCGAAATACTACTTCTTATCTTCTTCACTTTCTATCTGGAAGATCTCTGTGGATAGCTCGTTCAGAATCTCAAATATTCTCTATTTCTCGCAGGTGAACTTGAGTCGTCGCTACTTACGAAATGGCATCTTCATCAACTTTTTATCACTCGTTTTCAGAGGAGATTCTTCTCCATTCACGTATTTTTAATCAAATTTAGCGATGGCAATGTTGGAATTTTTCTTGATTGTCTCAGTAATCTTGCCGTTTAAGACTTTTTAGAGTACGTATCGATACTGAATAATGGTAGACCTACCTTCAAGTAAAACTAATTGCTTGCCATTGCATTGACCATCCACTTCATGATGTTATCGTTTCCCAATGCGAGCAAACTAGGATAATATAAAAGGCACCTTATTTCGACTATATTGAGGTCGATTTGTTCTCCAGTCATTAACTCAAGTGATTTTTCGAAATCATATAGTTTAGGAATTGTGTTGAGAATCTTCCAGTTGTTATTATTTTCCTCCATTATAACTATTACACATGAGAGTAGAAAATTAATGAGTCAAATAATATTCCAAAATTATGAAGGAAGGTCCTTATCCTTCATTCATTTAAGGTTAATTTATAAAATAGGCATTATTCAAATATAACTATCCAGAATTGTACGAATTTAGAACTGCCAGAGGTTGAAGGGCACGTATCTACTTATTAGGCTCGGATATAGGTGTGTTAGGTCGATATGCGAGATTTGCGCGAAATGAGGAGAGTTCATTTTTTAGCACTGAGTTAGCTAAGTCAATAAAATGGTTACAAGTAAAAAGAAGGCGTGGTAGGGGTTTATCTATGGGGTACAAATAAAAGGCGAATCGGAGACCTGAAATTACTTGATTTCAGTGATCTCCCGAGCATTCGATGACTGCTTGTCCTTCGTATCATCTTTTGATTTATTAGTGTCTATCTTAAACAAAGGCGGCTTGCTTTGCTGGGGAAGAAATCTACTGCGCACAAAGCTTATCCTTGAGTGAGAGTCAGCAAATTAGTACATTTCCTTTTCCTTACTTTGAAATTATTCAGTTCTATTGAATTTACTATAGTGTTAGGAAATATTGAGAATTTCCTTTTCTCGGCTGCGATTGATCTCCTGGGAATCGTTCAGTTTAACTTCCTCCATGGTAAATCTGTCCTCCTCTTACTCCACTCTACTGATGGTTCCGACCTCACATTTTTCGAATTATTCAATACATCCATCTTATGTCTCATACTCTATAGCTTTTTCAGCATTGATCTTATTTTTAAGAAATTAAACATTTTGAGCCAATTCTTCATTTGTATTTTTGAGAAAGCAATTTTAATCCTAAAGCTCCTCTCTCATTTTGACAGATTCAAACAATTTTGCTTTTAACTACTCTTTCTAACGAATAATATCAATCAGAATATTTTCGTTTTGCGATGATTAGCGTATCAATTACAAATGAATCTACTTGACGATTTCTCGTTACTCGATATGCACTTATGAGGCTTTCTGCTATAAAAATTAGCATTTTTCAAGCAGCTAATTGTACAGTTACTATCTGTCGATTAGCTCATCGTTTAACATCTCAATCTTTTTGCTTAACTCAGAAACCACACTCTATGTTAAGCTTATTATACCTCAATTTATTACTTTTCATCTATGGCTGCTTACCTAAAACAGTTAAACTATTCTTTCAGGCTGTCAAATTGAGCAGCGGACTCAGTAATGACTTATTCGTAGTATTGAAACATTTTATTGGCGTCGGTCATCATCGACTCTATAATTCCTTCCAACGTTTTGATGGTTCGATTGAGTCTAATAATTTATTCTAATGTTTCTTAAATGATACCTTTGGAAATAGATTGATCGCGGCAGCTGATTTGAGTTTTATATTGGTTCTCCTTGTTGCTAACATGATGATAAACGTCATAGTCTTTGAATCTTTTGATGATCCTGCGAAATTCTTCCTAAATCATTTTTTCTCTTTTTAAAGATCAGTTAATATACTAAGAAATATATTGTTATGAATGATAAGTGCATAATAAAAATAGATAAACTTATAAAATGCATTGAAGTTTCCTTATGTCATTCCTATGATTTAACTTTGAAAAAACATATAATTTATCAATAAATCTCAAAATCATATTTGTTAGCTTGAATTTCCATTGTTGAAATCTTTGGCTAGATGCAGAAAATCCCCAAATTAAAATTATAATATCTACACACAATGCATTGCCAAACTATTGCCAAACTCATATTCTCAGCTTCCAGAAACCTTAAACATATGGGCGATCTCAGGTATGGGCTCACAAATTCTTTGAGTCTTCCCCTAAACCAAACAATCTATTCCTCATCGAAAATGCAATTCAACTTTTCTAGTCAAGAACATCAATAAAGCAAAGTTTAACTAAAGCCATTCTCACACTATATCACTGATTAAGTTATACTCGAGAAATTAGCTGCAAATGGACTTAATAATGTTTTTCCCATTCAGGAATAAACTTTCAATTATGTTCTGCAAGGAAGAGATGTTTTGGCTAGTGATAGGACAGGATCAGGAAAAACATTAGCCTACACTTTGCCTGTGCTATAAAAATTTAGAAAAGCAGGATACTCGCCAAAGGATATAAAATCCCCAAAATTTTTGATCCTCTGCCCCACTCGGTATCATTTTAGTGATTTAGTTAACTAGCAATCCAAGTAACAACTGAGCTAAACAAATTTAACTCAGGCTACAAAGTGACCACTCTATATGGTGGTTCTTCCATTTAAGGTCAAATGAGAGATCTTGAAAGAGGAGTTGCTATCATTGTGGCTACTCCAGGAAGATTAATTGATTTAATTGATAGATAGTGCGTAAAATTAAAAGACCTATAAGTAGTTTGCATTGATGAGGCAGACACTATGCTCTAGAAAGGGTTTAAGATGGATGTTTAGAAAATTTTTGGCTACGTGACAAAAGATGCAGGCAAAACTCAAAATATAATGTTCTCAGCTACCATTCCTCCTTGGGTAGTTAAGATTGCTAATGAATACTTCGATAAAGTCGTGAAGATCAATCTTATCAGGGATCAGGATGTACGAACTTCCTAAACTGTGGATCATTTTGCCTTATTAGTCCGTCAGGATGAACGACATCACATGGTAACTCAGCTAATTCAAAAATATAATCCTGACCACAGAACGATAATCTTCACTAAAACTAAAGCTGAAGCTAATGATTTTATCAAGTATTTTGACCAGAACTAAATGGTCATTCTCCATGGAGATATTTCACAAAATATTCGAGAGCATAACATGAATCAATTTAAAAAAGGAACTAAGAAAATTCTCATTGCCACAGATATTGCAGCTCGAGGATTGGACATTCCTGATGTCGAACTTATTATACAGCTTTCTCCCCCATAAAACCCTGAACCATACATCCATCGTTCCGGAAGAACTGGCAGAGCTGGAAAATAAGGCTTAAACATTACATTTTTCGACGAATCTAACGTTAGAAATCTCTTAGATATCTAATCTGCAGCAAACATCAAGATTAAACTCATTAACAAAAATTTCAACATAACCCTTTGGAAGAATCAGGTGACAAAACTAGTAGAAAAAGTGATTTCTGCCCCAAAAACTGCTGAGTCAGCAATTTATGAAGGATTTGCAGCTGAAATTTTAAAATCAGTTAATCCAAAGGATGCCATTGTTTATCTACTGAAATAAAAGCTTGGAGTGGCTCCTAAGACAACATCGGTGTTGACAGGTAAAAAGGGTTATATTTCTTTCAGATATAATATCGTGCCATCTGAATAATTCGATATTCAAGACGAATTCACGAATATTAAGATAGAAAGCATTATAAAAGAAAAAGATTGTGTAAAATTTGATATTCTGGCTGAGGACTGCTTCAAATTCGAACAAATTATTGAATCCCTCAATCTTGAAATTGAACTTCTGGATTAAAATGATAACATGTCTCTCAAGCAATTTAGTTTAAGTCACATGAGTAGTAGTCAGGGAAATAGCTCTTATAATCGGAATTATTCCTCTAGGCGGCAAGATGACAGAGAATATCGACCACGCAGAGATGATAATTTCGATCGGGAAGATAGAGGATCAAGATATAGAAGAGATGATCACTCATAGCGAGGAGAAAGAAGACAAAGTTAAGTACAAGAAGTCACTCTCAATGATGGCTAAAATAAGTTCTTTTTGTTTGGTTTTTCCAAGGATGTGAGCGATTAAGAGTTAGAGCATGCAATCAAAACTCATGCCAGTATTGACAATATGAAGCTTAAGGTCATTCGTAAGATGAACTAATAAACAGGAAATGAGAAGATATTTGGTTTCTTAACTGTTTACAGTTTCGAAGATGCAAGTTCATTTATGAAAAACTAGATCCACCTTGCTAAAGGAGGCATCCTGAAAAAGAAAATAGCTCAATAGCAATGAACTATAATTTCGCATATGATATTCATGTCATCATAATTTAATATTTTATTTGCAGTCGCTACTTCAGCCACAATGACTAAAAAATTATCATAAATAAAATTATAGGATTTATTAATTAAAGAGATTAATTTTTATTTGGATTAAATTGGATATTTTAATTGCATTATGAAGGGAGCAAAAGGAGCACCAGCTGCCAAGCCTACAACAACTGCACCAGTTAAACAACCTTCCGTGAAGGCCTTTAGAGCTGAGGATTATGCAACCCTCACTATTCCCGTTGAGGAGGTTCGAGACATCAAGACCGCCTTCGATATCTTCGACAGCGATCTTAGTGGCATCGTCGATCCACAAGAACTCAAAGCTGCCTTCCAGGCTTTGGGTTTTGGAGGAGGAAACAAGTTCATCTATCAGATTTTGGCCGAACTCGATGACGACCAGTCAGGAGGTATTGACTTCCAGGAATTTTTGAGATTAGCCACAGCCAAACTGTCGGACAAGGAGGGTAGAGCCGAAATCGACAAGGTTTGGGGTTCATTCGATGTTAATAAAACTGTAAGTTTGATTCTATTTAGGGTAAGATCACTGCTCTTGAGCTCAAGAAAGTGGCCCATGAATTGGGTGAGGACCTAAATGACGAAGAGATTGAGCACATCTTCTTCAAAGCTGACTTAGATGATGATGGTTTTGTCAATGGTGATGATTTCTACAACATCATGACCCATAAGGTTTACTGGGAGCAATGATTCGATGAGATATTGAAATTATCTTCTCCTGAGCTTAAGATATTAAACTTATTTAACAATATTAATTCTGATCAAAGTTATTGAAGAAATTACCATTGATTTGATGCTTAATACATCTTCAAGCTTTGCTTTTCATTGTATGATTCGATAAATTAACCTAAAAATAATATTAACAGCAAATTCGTTAAAAGAATATAAATATTTATTCATTTCACAATTTTAGGTATTTTCAACAAGGTTTATGATATTTGCCATATTAGTATTTTTGACTTTCATTCTAAGATATCCTAGGATAATAAATACAAATTGTTAAAATAGTGTGGGCATATAGTTTTAAAGATAAGATAAGATATCAAATCCATGTGGTGTAATGGGAGCATATCAGATTTACCATTTCTGAATCTGAAGATCAAGGTTCGATTCCTTGGATGGACATTTTTAAAAGCTATATTTTTGGGCATATACGTTTAAAAATGATCGCCACATGTTTTACGCGAAATTATTTTTCCATTAGATTTATATTCTCTGTCATAATATAAAAGATTAATTATAATGCAGTCCAATTAGTATGGCCTCGCCGACCCGTCTCTGTGGCCCAACTACTTTTCCTTTGACGAAAACACAAAAATGAAGAGGGAAAAGATCGCCCAAATCATCCAGTCGACCAAGGAGGCATTCTTCGCCAGGAACGTCCAGTTCTTCAATCGCGAACAGCTTCAATACTATTTTGACGAATCGCGAGACATATATTACCCGCCAAAGGACAAAGAGCCCTCGTTTTGCAGAGCGGGATTACACTACTCTATCCCCGACAATGCTGTCGGTATTGGCCTGAGGGTCGATTCATCGTATGACGATTCGTAAAAATGGGCACTACTTTATCATGGCACAAAACCGCAACATTTAATCTCTATAATGAGCAATGGGTTGAAGCCTGGAGCTGGACAGGCTCATAATAATACTCTCGATCCATGGGGGAAAAAAGTGCCAGTTGGAGTGTATTTTTCGTTTTGGATGAATCAAAGCTATCACTATACGCTCGCTGCAAATCCAATAATTTTAGAATCCTTTTGTCAAGATGTTTACGTCGCTCCAGGTGCGAAGGGTTATACTGTTTGCAATACATCTCGAGTATCTCGAATTCTCATTCCTCTGGCCAGCAATAGAACTGAGCAGATGTACTGAATAAAAAAGAAAGATGATTGACTCTAAAATGTATTATTTTTTGAAATGAAATATAATTTTGATTATGGTAATATATTTAATAATCCTTCACGATTAACTGCTTATTTGATATCTAACAGTGTCTATTTTAAAAGAAAATAAGGGGTTGGGGTTGGGGTTGGGGTTGGGGTTGGGGTTGGGGTTGGGGTTGGGGTTGGGGTTGGGGTTGGGGTTGG
>Ga0302186_10000676_pt1 | contig 29985 bp, 26 predicted proteins | sample II_Bog_E1_2_FD_198782 | JGI IMG/M metagenome (GOLD analysis project Ga0302186, IMG submission 198782) | Peat permafrost microbial communities from Stordalen Mire near Abisko, Sweden - II_Bog_E1_1 | ecosystem: Environmental > Terrestrial > Soil > Wetlands > Peat | place: Sweden: Abisko... | reverse complement strand
TATTCCCCAAAAAAAGTTCTCCTTTGTTTTTTCTATGAAATAATCAAAATAATTTTTTCAAAACGAAAAAACATAAATTTTTTAATTTTTTTAAAATTAATTAAAAATTTTCATTTTTAAAAAAAAAATAATAAAAAAATAATTTTCTTCTCCGCAAATTAAATTCGTATAAAAAAAAATATTTCAATATAAAAATCAAAGTTAAATTTTTCAAAATCTGATCCATTTTGAAATTCTGACATTTTCTCTCATAACGAGAAAAAACAAATTTCCCTTCAAAATTATCAAAAATCAAATTTAACGAAAAATTCAATCTTTTCAAAATGCGGAGAAACAACCAAATGACAATCATGCCTTCCCAGACTTCCTATCCCTCTTATTTGCATTCCCCCTTCAAGCCTTCCTCCTCACAAACCAACTTCTATTCCACTCAAGGGACTCCCAAAGCCACAATAATCATGAACCCTTTCAATCAAATTTATCATTCCAGAAACGTCCCAGCTAATATCCAAGTCCAACATAGAACCCCTCAAAAAACCCATCAAATGCCGCTTCAAACCCAAAGTGAATCGAAATTCATTAAGAGTTATAATTCGAGTCTCATAAAGGATAGACAGGAAACTAATACTCGTTGGACCAATTTATTAGATGATGATAAGTATCTGGCGAATTTGGAGGCTAAAATGAGGGTTTTATTGCAGGAAAATGATAAGCTTTTGGGTTTGATCGATGAGAAGACTAAGGAATTGAAGGAATATCAGGAAATTGAGAGAAAGATCCATGTGATCATTGCCGAAAACAATAGATTAAATGGGATTTTGGCTGAAAAGGAAAAAGAAAACTCCGGAGCTTTGGTCATTCATCAGAACCAGATCATAGATAAACAAAATGAACAAATCGAGAATTTGGTAAAGAATTTAGAGGAAGTCCGGGTTCTCGATGAGGAAAACCAGAACTTGAAAGGCAAAAACCAGGAATTCCTATTGGAAAACCAAGGACTTATAGGCAAATTAGCAGAGAAAGATCGAAGTCTTCAAAATGCACAAGAAGAACTCCTTGAGAAAAACTCAAAAATCAAGAATTATGAAAGCAATTTACAGCTTTTATTGGAAGAAAACTCGAGATTTCGTAGTTTTTTCGAGGAAAAACAAGATGAAAACCGCAAAAAACAGAGTATTTTATTAGAAACCAACGATCATCTTAATACTGTGATAGAGACTTTGCTTAATGAAAACCAACGACTTTCCTCAGAGAAATCAACCGAAATCCAGCTAAAAGACGATTTTTCTAATAGATATTTGACTTTATTAGGGATAAACGAGCAAATAAATGAAGTCCTTCATTCTGACCTCTTAGAAAAAGAACAAAGTTCCTTAATTCATTCGAAAATCGAACAATTGATTGAAAATAACCAGGCCCTGGAACAAGCTTATAATGAAAAAGATCAGGAATTATTGAAATATAAGAGTCTTTTCGAGGAAAATAAAGAAAAATATGAAGGAAAGGATTTCGAGGCTATGAAGTTTCAAATCACTACAGAGGAAATCGAGAAATTAATGGTCCAAATGGAGGATATTAAGAAGGAAAACCAGGAATTATATGAGAAAAACAATGATTTAATGAGATCACAAGAAGAAAATCAGGCTTTGGAAGGGAATTTGGCTGAACTTATTGAGGAAAATCGTAAATTAAGCGAACTCAATGAAAGGACTATGGAGGAATTCGAGGAAAAGGAAAAGGAACTTAATGATAAATGTCTGGAGTTGGAGAATGAAAATAGAGGCTTTTCAGAGGTTAAGATAGAATTAGAGCGGGTTTTGGCTGAAAAAGAAGAGTTTTCAGGAAGTTTGCATGAAAAATGCATCGTTTTATTGGATGAAAATTCGAAATTACAACAGATAATTGACAATAAAGATCAGGAATTGATGAGTTATACGATGAAGATCCGCGATTTGGAGGAGGAAATCGAGGAGAAAGTCGCTGCTCTCAAAGAATATGAGCTGAAAAATGATAATATATGCCAAGAATTCGCGATTCTCAAGGAGGAATTCGAGACTCATCGTCTAAATAACCCTAAAAACGAAGATGGAAATGGAAATAATGAGGGAATAGAGGAAAATCTCTTGAAACTCCAGAAAGAGCTCGAAATCCTTAAAGGCCAAAATAGCCATTGGAAGATAATGAATGAAACTAGAGATAAAGAGATTCAGAAGCTTTATGACCTATTGAAAACTAGAAAACAAGAAAATGAAAGACTTTTGAAGGAAAATCAAGAGTTAAAGGAGGAAATAAAAGGCAAAGCTTTGAATGGAGGGGAAGAAGAAAATGGAGGAGAAGAGGAAAATGAGAAACTGAGAATAGAAAATGAGACTTTGAAACAAGATATGGAGAATTGTATGATGAGTTTGGAATATTATAAGGGAGAATATGAGAATTCGGTGAAATTATTAGAGGAGATGAAGGGAGTTGAAGAAGGATGAGGATTTAAAGGAGATTTTTGCTTATTTTTTTTTTGTTTTTCAAAGAATCTGAAAAGAAATATTAAGGAATTTTTAAAGAATTTAAATATTTTCTTTAGTATTTTTTAAAATTAAAGAGGAATTTCATAATAAATATATAAATATTCAAAAATATAAAGATTTATACATTTTTTTTAAAAAAAAAATAATTCAAACTTTAAAAAATCCCATTATTTTTTTCAAATTTGAAACTTCTAAACCCTTTCCCTACAATCTCTAACAAAAATGTCTTTAGCTCTGAAAAAACTGCCACCAACAAGAGCCAAATCAGCGATGCCTCTCAAATATATCACCAATGCTTCACCTTTTGAAATAGTGCCTTCGGAAGTCACCTTTCCAGATATCATTCCCAATCAACTCTATGAGATCACGGTCCTTATACGAAACCTGACTAAAATTCCACGTAGAATTCGAATTTCCCAGCCAAAAACCTCCAAATTCCGTGTGGATTATGATATGCAGGGGGTGGTGGCTGCTGGACTTTCTCTTCGTTTGATCATTTATTTCGAAACAGGCATTTCTGGTCAATTCCATGATATCATCAAGCTTTCTAGTGATGAGAACTATGAATATGAATTGAGATTGCATGCTTTGCCTCCAGTTCCATTGATTAAATTCGAAAAAACGCTGAATTTCGGGTTTTGCAAGCTCAACATTCCTGTGGAAAAAAGCTTGAAATTTCGAAATGAAGGCACTTCCATTGGGAAAGTCGAATTGAGGACTTCAGAGAAACTTAAACATGTGAAACCAGAACCCAGTGTTTTTCAAATAAACCCTATGCAGGAAATAGAAATCAAAGTGATTTATAATCCCAAAGAAGGAGGGATTCTGAGAGGAATGTTAGAAGTATTGGTAGATGGGATTCCGTTTCAAGCGAATATTGAGGTTTCAGCGACTTCTGTCGAGTTTAATAGATTTATCATCAATGAAAGCGGAGCCAAAACGGATAATTTTGGCTTTGGAAGCATGTATTTCGGACAAGAAAAGGAAATTAAGGCGTTTCTGGTGAATAATACACCAAGTCTTTATAAGTTCAAGACGAAGTTCAGATTGGGGATTATAACAGAAGAAGTGAGTTTTTTTTTTTAATAAAAATCATTTTATATATAATATTTGTGTATTTGATTAGAATAATCAAGCCTCTTTACAAACCCCCAGTGAAGTTGGATATGAACAAACTGAAAGAATTGTCTCTTGTGAGCCTGCAGAAGGAACTATTAATTCTTATTCACAAGTATATTAAATTTCTAATAAATTTCCTAAATATCAAGTATTATAAATGTTTTATAATATATATCAGTGTATATATAACGAGTATATTAAAGAACTAATATATATAAATATTATTATATATTATATATATATAATAAACTATTAATTCTTGTTTCTCAATAATGTTCAATATATAATAAATTTATTATAATTTTAATAGATTCCAATAACTTTCCGTTGCAAAAGCAAGGTAAATGATCAAATAGAGTTTGAAACTAGGAAATTCTCAAAGAAAGATGATAATGATATGTTCATGCAATTGCCAGAAAAAGAATTCGAATATACAGCTTATTTCGAATTCAATGAGGAAAAAAATGACCCAATCATTGTGTTTTTCAATGCCAAGGGAATTTGCCCACAGATCAAGCTCTCACAAAGCACATTGGATTTTAAAGATTGTCCGATGAATGAACGAAGGGACATTTTGGTCAAAATAGAAAATAAAAATGAGGAAATTCCTATTGATTTCATTTTTGAAAAGGTATTTATTTAGTATAATTTCTTTCATTTTTTATAAACCTTCTTAAATTTCTATTGAATTTCTTTGAATTCAATTTCTTTAAATTTTTTCGAATATTTCCTTTATTTTTTTATTTCTTCGAATTTCTTCGAATTTCTTAAAAATTCTTGTAATTTTCATTAATTTTTCTTTAAAATTTCTTTTATCTAGATCCCTCATTTCTTCCTCAAACCAGAAAAAGGCATTTTTTCTCCCCATCAGACCTCTTCCTTTATCTTATCCTTTGTTCCTCGCACCCTTGGTCAATACTCTGAGATCATTAACCTTTTTCTCATGAACAAATCCTATCGAATTCCTTTGATTCTCAAAGGTTCTAGTTCCACAATTTCTGACAAAATCATTAAGAATCGTGGTCCAGAAGGCACTCCTCAAGATTTTGAATATACCAAGCATTTTCTTGATGAAAACAAGACTTCTGATAAATTTAATAAGAAACGTAAAGGCGATCGTCTTATAATTTCCACCCAAGATTCTCAAAATCTCTTCCAAATCAAAGAAAACGATTCTGAAAATGAGGATAAATTCGATGATTTAGTGGCTCAACAAATGAACAAGAACAAATATAACGAATTTTTGAAATCCACCAGACTTTCCAGATTGCAAAGAGTCAAGACAGCGAATCTTAAAACGAAATTATCAGAAATGAACGAAAAAAGGAAGACTTTGGGTCTTTTGCCGAAATTAGATGAAGAGGAAAAAGATGGCACTCCACCTCAAGACTATGAATTTATGTTCGGGTTATATACTACAAATCTTGAGCTTGAGAAATTGCCTTTGCCTTCGAATAAAGACGTGCTTTTCGTGAAAAAACCCATTGATAAATATGAACCTGTGATGGCAGTTCAATCTCAATTATTCAACCCCGACCCTAATCAAAGAATCAAGAAGAAATTCCCATCAGTGCCGAAATCTCATGCTGAAATCCGGGATTGTAACCAAGAATTAACAGGCCAAATGTTACAAAAAGTCTATGCAGGGCCTGTGGAGATCAATTTTGGGAATATATATGTGAAATCTACGGAAATTAAGACTTTTTCTGTGAGGAATGATTTGAGAAGCTCAATTATGGTGCGAATGGTGACGGAAGGTGAGGAATTGAAGGATTCTTTTTCCATAGCACAAGTGATTCCGAGTTCACAAACTGCCGGCTTTGAAGTCGTCTTTTCTTCTAAACAAATCCAACAATTCAAAGGCATTGTCAAATATTATATCAATGAGAAACATCCGCCTTTTGAATTCAAAGTTGTGGCACAAGTCGATCCTGTGAAATTAGAGATTAATATGAAGACTTTGGAGTTTAATTTCGCTGATGATAATCTCGATATGGAGAAGAGTCTTCCATTGCGAATTACTAATAAAGGGAATTCTGTTGGGAAATTCCATTGGATCATGACAGAACAGAAGATATTTACTATTCGTCCTCAAGATGGTGAGGTTCCAGCAAGATCCTATATAGATGTGATGGTTACTTATAAGCCAACAGGGAATGTTTTTGGGAATCGACATGAAGAAGAGAAACTTAGGATGAAAGTGGATGATGGAAATGAGGAATTGATAAAATGTTACGGATTGGTGAAAGAGATGAAATGTGTTTGCAAACAAGATGTCGTGGATTTAGGCCAGATCCCAGTTTGTAAGAAGTCAGATAACAATTATCTGACTTTAAAGAATGTTTATAAGAACACGGCAGTTTTCCAAATTTGTTTAGATAAATTGCCTTCTTTCCTTGAAATATCTCCAATCAGAGATAAAATCTTACCGGATGAAAATAAATCGTTGAAAGTGTCGTTTTTCTGCAAAGAGGAAATGAAAATAGATTCGGAAATCACTGTGATGTTCAGAGGAGGGAAATCTCTGGTAATTCCTTTCAAGGTTGAGACTGTTTTGCCAAAAGTTTGTGTGATGGAAGATGAGTTGAATTTCGGAGAAGTCACCACTTTAGGGACATCGAGCAGTTTGAAGATGACTTTGGTGAATTATTCGAATATCCCAGCTACTTTGATCTTGGATTTGAGAGATCGAGATGATGGACCTAAAGAATATGAAGGAGTGGAATGTTTAGAGGTCGAGGCGAGGAAAGAGAATAAAACAGAAAACGATGAAAGCAGCATAATGGTCAGCTTGAATAAAAGTCTCAGTGAAGGAGCAAGTAAAATTCTTTCATTATATTTTTTATCTAAGTTTTTTTATTTGGAGCTAATTTTTTGATTTTTTCTCGTTGAGTTTCTTCTTTTATGTTTTTTGACATTTTATTCAAAATATAATAGATAATTATCTGATAAAATCTTTATTTTTATAATTTTTTTCATGGATTTGCCATTATTTGCTTTCTTTCCCCCAAAGGTGAAATGGTCTCAGATGATGAAGAGAAAAATTCCAATCAAGATAATTCTTTGGAAAGTGAGGAGGAAAACGGTGAAAAGAAGCCATCATCCCGTTGTTATAAAATCGTAGTCCATCCCAAACAACCATTATATTTCAACGTGCGTTTTTCGCCCAAAGATGTCAAAAATTACCAAATAGAGCTTCCTTTGAAATTGAAAGGTTATGGTAGATTAGAAACTTTAGCGAAGAATATCCTTTGCCGTGGAATAAAGCCGAAATTCCTCATGCAGCCTCAAAATATTGAATTTAAGAAGAAAATCATCACGACTCCTGATAAATGTTTTGCCTCTGTGACTGAAATCACCATAACGAATCCTGAAAAGAAGGGGTTGAGTTGGAAAATAGATATGACGAAATTGGATCAAAATAAGATGTTTTCCATCAATCCGAATGAAGGTTTCCTGGATGCTGGACAATCCAACATTATAAAGGCTTATTTCAACCCATTGGAAGTAGGAGATTTTACAAAGGTCGTGCCATTATTCATTGAAAATGACACAAGCAAGCCTTATTTGGAACTCATTTTAAAAGGGGTGGGTGCCAATCCCAAATTGATGTTTGATCGAAGAGAAGTGATTTTGCCAGTGGTTCCTTTGAATATAGTGGCTAAATGTGTGTTTCGTATAATAAATGATGGTTATGAAAACATGGCTTTAAAAGCCAGCATTTCAAAGGAATATGGGCCTTTGAATGTCGAGACAGAATTCGTTGATGGGCATACTTTGGGAATCACTAAATCGAAGTAAAGCTTTATTACTTCTTTCTAATAGATAATATATATATTATTTTGATTTAGATTGTCAGTTGAAGTTAGATTTATCAATAAAACTCCTTTATCTTTCACTGCGAAAGTCGAAATTACAGATGAAAATGGCAAAAGCTACTTCCTTCCGGTTTCCGGAACAACTGATAATAGTCTCTTTACGAATTTCCCTTATTTCCAAAGAAACCCTGAGAAAGAATATAATTTCAGCGAGGATGAGACAAAGCCTTTGATAGTTAATGAGAATGGCACTAATGATTCAATATCAAATTCCATTGATAATAAAGAAACGAAAATTGGAGGATCGAATAATAATAATTTTTTCCCAGGATCAAAGGCAGTTTCCATGGCCTCAATAAAATCTTCAGTGTAATTCGTGATTAATTTAATAAAAAAACTAAAAAAACTTAAATGATTTTTCATTTGATAAGGGCTGTATTGGGTTATGATCCTATTCCTAAGAATTTATTAGAGCGAAGTGCAGAGAATATCTTAAGATGGTTAAATCATAATGCATTAAATGCTCCAATTCAGACTTTTCCTAATGAAGTGATAGCGAATAATGGGGCTCAGATATTCGAGCTTATGTCATTTTTGGTGGGGAAACTTCCAAATTTCAAGGAGAAAATCGATTTAACAATGAAAAGAGGCGAAAAAGTTCAAAAGCTAATGAAACAATATCAGGAATTATTGTTATATTTGAAACAAAATGGAGCCTTGCTCAATACTATTAGACCACAATATTTGATGACTTTTGCTGATTATAACTTCTTTATCAAAACGCAACCCTCAGAATTCGTGAGTCCCAATGGTTTGAAATTAAGCGAAAATAAGTTCAATTATCTTTCGATGGATTCCTGGATTACCTTATTTTATCAAATTTTGAAAGTAATTTTCTTTATAAAAAACAAAAAGGCTTTTTCATTAAATTTTCCTATTTTCAAGGTTTTCCATTTATCCCGAGTCACCCTCAAATTAGTCAAATCTTTCCCTGGAATTCCGCCTGAAAAGCTCATTTTTCCAGATTATTATATGGAAGGAAGTAATTTTATCAGTAATCCAGAAGGTATTTTATTGCGTTGGCTTGAAATTAACACTGAAATGATCTATCCGAAATCTGTGAAACGAATAACTAACATTTCCCAAGATCTCAAATCTTGTATGTGTTATGCTGCATGTATTCAGAATTATGTGGGGAACAATTGCAAATATCTGACAAATTATAGACTAAATCCAATAACAGAAGATGAATATAAGACCAATGCTGATAAAATTCTGAATCAATTGAAGGAAATCTGGCTTCAAACGCATTTCAACATTAAGGATCTTATGATTTCTAGTCCGAGAGAAAACATATTGTTTATCATGCATTTGTTGCATACTTTGCCTCATTATATCCCCAAAGCTGCGCCTATCATTTTTTCTTGTGTTTTAGGAGAGGAAATCATAAAAAACATCGAATTAACAAATCCCACAAATAAACCAATTTCTTATTGGGTGAAAATTGAAGGTAAAAGAATTTATTTTTTAAAATTTTTTTCAATTACTGTAATTTAATAATTATCAATAAATTATATTGAAATAATTAAAAAATGCAGGTAGTCAAGATTTCACCATTGAAAAGGAAAATGTCAAATTGGAACCAGGAAGCCAACTTTTGAAATTCAAGGTGAAATATGTTAGCAGGATTTCTGCAATTCAAACCGGTCGAATAACCTTTACCAACAAAAAAGAAAGCAATTCTCAAGCCGCGGCCCTAGTATTTGACTTACAATCTCAAGTTTTTCTTTTTTTATTTTTTCATGAGAAATTCATTAAAATTTCATGTAAAAAAATAGATAACTCAAAGGAAATCTTTGGAAGAACATCATACTCAAAGCCGTTTATATAAAATGGAGGATTTCCGTTTCCAAATAAAAAACATCTTCACTACATCAGCCTCAGAATATGCGGATTTCCAAATTTCAGTTGTCCATGAAAAGATACTCCCTCCTCCGCCTCCAGAGGAAAAGAAGACATCAAAATCAAAGAAGAAGCCAAAAAAAGAAGAAAAAAATGAACTTCCTCCAGATGATCTCACAATAATTCCAGCTTTCTTTTCCATGAAAGAGAAAATTAGAATCAAAAGAGGAGATACAGCTATGATATCAGTGCAATTCTTACCATTTGTCTTGGAAACTCATAAATGTTATGTGGTTTTTTGTGATCAATATGTAGGGGAATTTCAACATACCATCATAGGAGAAACTCTTTTGCCAGATCCAATAAAAGATTCAATCAAGCCGAATTTTACAGTATATGTTGACACCAACCATAAGTTTGATATACCCATTGATTTCAAGAACGATTTCATCAAAGATGCCAGGAAGCATCATGAGCAAAGATTGAGTTCTTCTGGTAGAACCAAGGAGAAAGATGCTTATTTTAAGTTGATGCAGAATTTTGTCCATCCAGAAAATGTAACTTTTGAGGTGGAAATGGTTCCAGATTCCCCTTATGTAATTGGTCCAAAGGAGTTCAGTGTTTTTGACCCGAATAAAATTGGGAAGAAATTAAATATAAGTTCAAATAAACAATTGAAGAAAGGATCATTGGAGATGTCAAGCGATTCGAAAATCTCTGAATTGAGCAATGTTGCTGGAAATGAAATAGCCTTGAATACTTTGAGTTTGACATTAGGGTTCAAAACCATTTTGAAGGATTTTAATTGTTTATTGATTTTGAAAAATCAGAACAAATCTGATGTGAGGGTTTATAGAATGATGTTCACAGTTCATCCGAAGATAGTCAAAGCCAAATTGGAGCTGAAGGTGCCTTGTGGAGATGAAATTAAACAGGATATTCCTTTAGTTAACAATTTAGATCGAGATTGTGCGATCAAAGTGACTTTAATTAACCCTCCGGAAACTAATGGGCAGTTTTTCTCAGGTGCCAGAGACTTTTATATTAAGAAGAAAAGCACCAATTATTACACAATAACATTCAAGCCTCCTATAATTTGCAAATCGGAAGCGAAATTGACGCTTTTTAACTCATATACAAACGATGTGTTGGAATTTGATCTCATAGGATTAGGAGAGGAGCCTTTAGCCAAAGATCATATTATCCTCAATTGTGTGGCTCGAAAGCCTACTACTCATATCATAGAAATGCCGAATCCATTCAAAGAAAAGCCTATAACTTATAAAGTCGAAACTGATTTGATTAATCCAGATGGACCTCCTCAATTCACAATAGCCCCAGGAAAAGTCTTTAAATACCCATTATCAGTAACTCCATTGCTTGGAGGTCTTTATACAGGCTCAATAACTTTCTTTGAAGAGGATGAAAAGAACAAATATATCTGGTATACTGTTCTTGTGAACACTGATAGGCCGAAAAGTGAGAAAGTGATTGAGATGACTACTGTGATAAGAAAAGCAATATCTTTTAACATTGAAATCTCGAACCCGTTAAAGGAAGAAGTTACTTATGAAGCAATTTTGGATGGGGAATTTCTAGTGGGACCTAGTTCTTTCATTATTGGTCCTAGAGAAACCAAAAATTATGAACTATTATTCATACCTTTGAGGGTTTTTAAAGGAAAAGGCTCAATTGCCTTCATTCAAGAGAAGTTAGGAGAAATTTGGTATGAAATGAATTTGAATTCAGAAGAATGTGCTGTTATAAGATCCCCAACATTAAAGGCGGAACTGGGAAAGGTGGAGGAATGGGAGGTGATATTGGAGAATCCATCTAATACTGAATGTCCAATTTATGCAAAGATTTCCAATCCGAATAATTTCGATGTTTTGCCTGAAAATATCACAATTCCCGCTTATGATTCCGTTAAAGTCATCATAAGATATACCCCTTCAGATTTAGATGTGAATGAGGTCTCGTTATTTATTATTTATCAATATCTTAAATTTTTTTAATAGACAGGTGAAATCACCTTAGAAAGTGAAGGTATAGGCAAATGGCAATATTTAGTTTATGGCATTGGTCTTCCTCCGACACAATATGAGCCCAAAATGATAACAGGAGCTTTGAATAAAGACCAATCCACAACCATCCATTTTAAAAACCCGTTTAAAGATAGTATTGTAGTGGTGATTTCCATGCAATATTTAGATGATATCAGCAAAGAAGTCATCCAATTGTTATTAAAAAAGACCAAAATCACTATTCCAGGACTTTCCGTGATCCAAATCCCCTTTTCCTTCACTCCGAAAGAAATCATGGAATATCAATGCAACATCTTAATCCATATGAATGATAAAATCGAATGGAAATATCCAATCATAGGAATCACAGAGGCTCTTTCGCAAACCACTTCCTTTGCTTTTAAGACGAAGACAAGAATGCCGATTTTCAAGGAATTGAAGATCAATTTACCTGGACTGCCTAAGGATTTGAAGACGCAGAAATTCACTTTTGAGTTGAAAAATTTCCCTAATGAATATGAGCTTCTTTTGAAGAAATGCTTCATAATCACTGAAGTGAAATCTATCATGGAAGCTATCACCGATGAATTGATTTATAATGTGAAATTCGCACCCATGAAACCTTTCAAGACTTCCTGTGATATTTTAATAATGAAGCCTTCTGGAGGACGTTGGAAGTAATTTTCTCTAATAACTGAAAAAAATCATGGAAAAAATCATTAAAATATTTTCTAGATTCAAAATTTATCTAGAAGCAACGGATCCAGATGAAGATGACACGATCTTCATTTATTCTCCCTTGAATAAAACCACAAGTGTTTCCTTTAAACTCACGAATCGATATAAGAACTCAGCCCCTTTCAATGCTTATTTCACTCCAGATTCCGATCCAGAATTTTCGATAATGCCGAAAACTGGAGATTTGGATGGATATGGAAAAGAAGGGAAGAATTTCATAGTTTCCTTTACACCGATTGAATATGGGAAGAATAAAATAGGCAAACTCATTATTGAGACCGAAGAATTATTTTGGTTTAATTTGAATAATTCATGAATTTTCTAATCTTTTAATATTTTACAAAGGTCATATATTGTGAAAGGAAGCTTCCCTACTTATAAACCACCAAATGTATTACAAAGCAAATTGGAAAATAAGCTGGGCATTAATTTAGCAGATAGGTTGAAACATGATGATAAAAAGAATTTCATGATGGAAAATATGAAGAAGAATAGAATTCAATCAGCTATTAATTATAAAGAAAAACAAAGGATCGTCTCGAAAAACAACAGCAATATCAATATCACCAACATTAAAAATTAATAATATGTTTTATGTTGAAGATAAGAGAAATTTTATTATATGAAAAAATATACATTTTTTTTTTTTCCTTTAGCAAATTGTTAATTTGCAATTAAAAATTAAAAATTCCAAAAATTCACTGGGATTTTTGGGAATTTCATAATTAAATGACATGAAATTCCCAAAATTTCAGTGAGTTAAAAAAAAATTAATTTGCTATAGCAAATTAAAATCCCAATTCCAATATGAATAAGAAATAATTCAATAATTTTATTTTTAAAAAATTACAAATTTATTATTTTTAAGAAAAAGCTGAATTTTATCATTGCTTTTGTTTTATTCAAGGCTATTTTTTTTATTCAAGGTCAATAAAATTTTTAAATTAATGAATTTTGTCAGAAATATAGTCGATCCAAAGTAAAGCAATTATTCCTGGCTTTTTAGGTTGGCTTTGTAACCGTCAGGATTGATTTTGTCAAATAATCAATGTTAAATCTATTCACCCCCAATAAATTCACCCTCCCATCCATCGAACAATAAATATGATATAATTTAGACAATTTTACAATTTTCTCATGTGACATTCCCTAATCCTTTCGAATTTTTATAAAAAGCAAAAATTATACCATATAAGCAAAAAGTCCCTTTTGTTCCTGTAAATAATCACAATTAATATGAGTTCCTCCTTGTTTTAATTTCGAGATCAAAAATTGACGAACATGAGTTAGTCTATCAACCAATAATTTGATTTCCTTGATAAAATTTCATAAAAAATTGATTTTTGCTATTATTACCTGCTGCCAAAGGCAGAATAACTCCTCATTATTCAAAATAATATCAATGAGATTCGCTCCATATGAAGGGGGGCTCGAATAGGATCTTCTGATTGAAGATTTTAATTGCGATAAAATGCCATTTGCGATATTTTCATTGGGACAAACGAAACTGAGACATCCTATTCTATGCCCATATAGGAAGAAATTCTTTGCGAATGAATGAATTAATATAACATTTATATTTCCTTCTGCGAACATTCTCAAGGGAGCCGCATCTACTTCGATATTGCCGCTACTTAACCCCTTTTTTAAAAAATTGAATTTCAAAAAATTCTTCTTTTATATGAAAACTTGATACGACATATCGAAAATTACAGTATGATCCCTTTCTTTTATGATTTCCTTTAAAACACTCCATTGTGAAAGATTAAGATCATTTCCTGGAAAAAGCCTTTGAATTCAATATTTGATTGGAAAAAATCACCTGTTGGGTTATGACTGGAGGTTTGCAAAATGATTATTGAGTTTCTAGTGGCTTTTTGAATATCCTGTTTCATCCCTTCGAAATCCAAACTCTTTGTTTTTAACCAAAAAAAAATATCAAGGAAAAGTTTTTTTCTCAAAAACCTTCTTTTTTTGGTCATAATATCGATATTCTTTATATCCAATCCTCAGATCGAGCAAGAGATTTCTATGCATATTTAAGCTGGGGGAACTTAAATAATAAATCGGGGTGGTGTCTAATGTTAAATATCAAGCCTTCTTGAAATTAAAATTCTCATATTATTATTATACTTGGAAGGCATTTGTTCAAGAAATCCAAAGCCAATCTCAAAGCTCCAGTGCCTCCTAACGTTTGTACACAAACTATTCTTTTTTCATTATATTTGGCAAAATCTTCTCCATAACTGAGTTTTAATGAGGATTTGACAAATGAAGGATGCCCATCAATGGGTAAATATTCATGATCAAGGCCTTTTTTATATAAAATCATGCTTGCCTTTCAAAATTTTAAATTATCACAAAGAAAATTTATTTCATATAATATGCCTGCTTCACTGAATTCAATATAATGGGAGAATTGTTTTCTTCGCGATAGGCTCCTATGCCCAGATTAATTTTTCGTGGATCCTTGTCCTGTTGAAATGATACGAAAGTGGCTTGTATCCAAATATTTTATCAACATGGAGTTAGTTTATTACAAAAATTTGGGTCAGAAGGTGATCTTTGAATGTGTCCCCATCTTGAAAAATGATGCTTTATTTTAGTGAAGAGGCTCTTGATTTCAGGGTTTCTAGACATTATTTTTAAAAAATTTAATTTAATTTATTTTTCTTTAGTTGATCAAAATGAGAAATCTTTGTTTATTTAAAAGTTTTTAATAAAACAAATAGATTTTTGTTTGAAAAAGAAAAAAAAAAGTCATAGATTTTTTATAAACAAACATTAAAAATTGATAAAACTCTTCGAGATTTTTGTGATTGATCAATAATTCCAAAAAAAATGCTATTTTCCTTTTCTAAATTTCCGGATTTCTTGTTTATGAACACCACTTTATAATTCGAGTTCATCGTGGTTCCAATGAAATTATTTTCCATTTCATTATTATCAATGATTTTTATGGTTTCCAAAGTGTCTCCGTTTAATATAATCATTTGGTTTTTGGTGAAGCATAAAACTATTGGAAAACAATGGTTTTTTTCTTCATATTCGACACATAAAATGTCCATCAAAGTTTCTGATTTCGTTAAATATTCGCTCTCCTTAATATACATCATGGTTTTGATATCTAAAATCTTGACTTTCTTTTGCGAATCTACCACAACAATATTATGATTTCTGCTATATAAGCTAGTCAATCCATAAATGTAAAAGTTGTTCTTGATAATCTTAGAACAAATCACTTCTAATTTCTCTTTATTTCTATTTGAAACCTCCCATAAACTCAGGTTGCCATCATAACTACCCACTGCTAAATTCTGTCCATCATTATAACTTATTATACTATTGATTTGTTCTTTATGAACGTCCATATTTTGTATCAATTGTCCATATAAGAAATCCCAAACCATTAGACTTCCCTTACTATCCCCGCAAATTAAATGTTTCCCATCATTTAGGTCTAAAATCGCAGTTATTATCTCAACTATTGGATTTCCAACCAATTCTATTAACGGTTTATTCAGATGTTCAGAAAGTTTGTTGTTTTTATGATCAAATTTCCAAACTGAAACCAATCCGTTTTCAGAACCTGAAGCGAAATAAAAGACCCCAAAATCGTTTTTTTGATGATTGATAGCTGTTAATTTGGCAAGACTCCAAATAGGGGATGGGTCTTGTGGGTTTTGAAATGTTTTTATGAGTTTTAAGTTAGATTTATGATTAATATGCTGAATGAATTCAAACACGCGAACGATTGCATCTTTGCCTGATGTCACAAGCAGATTTTCGTTTAAATCAATCAAACATAATGTGGAAAAACTGCTGTTTTCGTCAAAAAAAGCTTCCATTTTGACGTCAAGATTAAAAGGATTTTCCTTGTTATAAGAGAAATCATTCTTAATCAGAAAGTTCTTCTGAGATGGGGTCTCAAAAATGTCGAATTTATTGATTTTGCTCATGTTTCTAAACGAACTCATCAAATTTGAAGTTTTAAGCTCTGAATCGTTGAGTTTTTTAGGAAAATATGTGCTGAAACTCTTATTGTTGACGAGAGGACTGATATTATTGGAAACATCGGAATGGTTTTTCAAGATCAGAGGACTGATATTATTAGAAACTACTGATTGATTTTTAAGGATTTTGGTTGGGGTTTTCGCATTTTCGAAAATTTGAGTCTTTCCAAATGAAGAAGACTTCATTTCATTGTTTTGAAAATTGGAAAGAAATTCTCTTGTTTTTTGGGAAATTTCATTGAATAAATTTCCCATGAGACATTGAACATTTTCACTTAAACTCAAAGAAAAAATATTCGTTTTGTTCATAATGGATTCAAGTCTTTGTGAGAAATTGATGTATTTTTTTATTATTTTTGAATTGATGGGTGCTCTTAAGGATTTCAGGCTACTTCTCATCTCAAGAAAGAACTCATTGATTTCATAAACTTTAAGTTTATTAATTTTCTTAAGAAAATCCTCTTTTGACTTCTTATAATTAAAATCGATTACGTTAATTTCTTGAATGGCTTGATAACACCCTTCAATATCCTTTAAAAATTTGCCTGTTTCATTATCAAAATCTTCTCGCATCTGATCAATCATATTGATAAATCGATTTTGTAGTTCATTCATCTCATTATGAAAAAGTTGCTTTTGTTCCTTGAGTATCCTCTCCCAATTATTCAAATGATTTTCACTGTAATAATTCAATTCTGCCAAAGGTCTGAGATTTTCCTTAAGATTTGACAAATGACTATAAAATTCATTTATGAAATTCGGAATTGGAGAAATATATCTCTGGTGTTCGGTGATATGGGTAAGATTTTCCAACAGACAGGATGAACAAAACAACATTTCTTGGGTGCAATCCACGTTAAAACAACCGTGAGTGATCACAAAACCTTCGTGGCGGGGACAAGCAATTTGCAAATCGTTTGAAAAGCTCGAAATTCTCTGGTTCTTTTTATTCATTTTTGTAAAGTTTAAAAATTTAAATTTTTTCTCGTTTTATTATTGATTTTGTTTCATAAAAATAAAAAAAAACTTGTTTTTTTAAAATTATTTTTTTTTTAATGGGTAACGTCCCCTACATTTTTTAAAATATAATTCTTAATTTATATACTTTGCCAAGCTGTTGTAATGTTAAAAAAAAAATATATTTTGTTTTTTTGCACTAAAGTTAATTATTTCTTGCTTGATAAAAAAAAAAGGGTTTTAGATCGAGTTATTTTTTTATTAAGCAAAAATAAAATTATGATGGTTACAAGTGTTTTGCAGGCGTCAAACAAAAGCAAAACCAACGAAATAAAATCATAATTCCAGCCTACAGTCCACTCTTCATAAAAATAAAATACAGCCAAAAAGGGAATGATAGTGTAAATCTCAACGCTTTTAAAAAACCACCCACATAAGATTGAAATCAATAAACTAAACTGTGTTTCTCCATACAAGGGCTTCGCCACCAAAAAACTTAATTCATTTGGAAACAAAATCAACACTAAACGAATTCCAATAAATTTTAATGTTTTCTTCCAATTAATTTTCCGAGATTTCTTATATGTTTTATTGAACTTATTTTTCTGCGGATCCAAATTGAACTCAAAATCATAATCAATAGTTTGATTCCAAAATAAAATATTCGGTCCTTCATCATTAATGTTGAAATTTTTGGAGATTCTCTCAAGGTAAATATCTTCAAACTCTCTTTGAAAGAGCAGTTTTATCAAAATCAATGCATAAGATGCTCGACACAAGCAAATGAAAGTCAAATAAATGTAATAGAGTTTGGAAATCCATAAAAGTTTGTAAAAAAAATATGTCATTGTGTTGATTCTTAACAAGGAGTCAATGAATGTTAAATTAATCCAAAATGGAATAGCCCAATAATTTTGCTTGAGAATATCGAGCAATTTATTGGTTAAATCAAATTTGTTTAAAAACAGAAAATCTGAATCCATCTCTTCATTTTCATTATAACTGTGCGACTCAGATCGCATTTGTTCTGGTATTTCAGCCAATTCGTTATTGTTTTTATTTTTTGAAATATCGTGAGATTTGGAGAAATGTTTCGAGTTTTCAATAGAAATAGAGTATTTTGTGCTTTCCTTGACATTGTTTATTTGACTTGACCTATTTTTACTGATGATTGATTTTTTTTCGCTGCTGGGAATTTCCTGAAGGCTACTGATTTCCGTAAAACTTTCAAACTTTTCATCTCCACTATTGTAATATTTGCTTGACTTGGGATTGGTAATCCCGCTTTTTGAACTAATATTAACTAGGTTTATGAGCTTTGAATTCTTTCCACTCATAATTATGTTTATTTAAAGGGACAAATTAATAATTTTTTTTATTTTGAATATTGGATTTGCTTGATTTAAAAAAAATTATAAAAGCCTTATTTTTTTTTAATTTTTTCTCTTCTTCAACCATTTTGAGTTCTCTTCCTTCTCGATTTGCCTCATTAAATTTACATAATTTGACCCTTTTAAGTCACCAACATTTGAAAAAAAAAGGTGATTTAGAGCTTCTTCAATCGTGATTCTTTTCGTTGGATCCAGAACAAGCATTTTTGATAAAAGGTCGAATGCTTGAGGAGTCAAGTTTGGAATTCTCTATTAATTTTACAGATTAAAAACAAAGGTTAAAATTTTAATTTTCTGACTTTTTTCAAATTTTTTGGCTCTTTTATTTCAAATCCGATAAAATATGGAAGGCTTGTACATCCAGGCCAATTTTCCTCCTTTTTTATATTGAAAGAGTTCAAGGTTAAAAAGAATTTTGAAAATTATTTATTACATTTGGTGGACCCAACAATTGAAAGATCTGACTTAATTGCTCGATGTCCGTCCCTCCTTCAAATAAAAACCTCCCCAAAAATGCTTCCGCCATAACACATCCAAGTGACCAAATGTCCACATTTTTTCCATAAATTTGAGAACCAAAAATTATTTCAGCTGGACGATAATACCTTAAAAATTGTAAATTCAAATTTGAAAAATGCCTTTACCTGGTCACAACATTTTTTGTCATTAAAACAGATTTTTCAGGAATTTCTCTGATCAAACTAAAATCCGAAATTTTTATGAGACCATTTCCATCTATCAACATGTTGGAGGATTTTAAATCCTAAGAATGAATTTTAAAAGGAAAAAAATTATAAAATACTCGATGAATCATGTTATTTTCATGCAAAAATAAAACTCCTCTAAATATTTGAGATAAAATTATTCTGATGTCTTCATATATGAGTTTTTCATGAAAGTTTATGAGTAATCTCTCGAGATCATAACACATATAGTCTAAAACCATATAAACAGCATCTTTATCAAAAAACGTCTCATGCATCTTAGTTTGGGAAAATTTTTATGAGTTTTTTTTTATTTTGTTCACTTTTATGATATTCTCGTGAGAAATTTTCATTAAATATTTGATTTCTGTGATTTCATTTATTTTATCTTTCAACTTTTCCTTTTGAAACTTAAAAAACAAAACAAAAAAACATCAAATAAACCGATGATTTCAATTTTTTAAGAGCAACAAATGATTCTTCTTTTGGGGTATTGTAATGATTAGCTTCCTTGTTTTCTTCATTGTCATTTGAGGGATCGGATAGTGCTTTTGAGGGAAGGCAGGCTTTCTTATCGCAGGCTAAAAAAACTCTCCCGAAGGAACCTTCGCCTATTTTTGCAATTTTTTCATACCTTTGGTTTAATAAATTCATATTTTTTTTTCAAATAAAGATCAAAATTATTCAGCAAATATTTAATTTAACAAAATAATTTTTTATTTGTTTTAGTTAAAAGAAAGCATTTTGTTTTTTGAACCTCGAATTTAAAATAATGAAAGAAATTTAATTTTTTTGAACCAAATTTTTTTTTAAAAAAATCAATCATGTTTTTTTCGGATGAAACAATTGTAAAACCAAAGAAGAATTTTAATCTCTTACATTTGGAAAATGGAGAGATGTGTTTGACCAGTCTCAAATGCCTTTTGGTTTATCATTTGAATCATGAAGAGTTTTTTTTATAATTGCCATATTAATTTTGTTATTTTTTTTTTTTAGGATTTCAGGCAAATTGCATCTATGTTCTAGATCGATTTTATTTGAGCCTGAAGACTTCAAACTTCCTCTTTTCAAAATAAAATTTAGCAATAATATCTGTTTAAAACAAGTAAAAGCCATGGAAAAATCGAAATTAAGGAGATTGCCATTGGCCCCTTTAAAACAATCAATGATAACAAATTTAGTAAAAGAAACAAAAAATTTCAAATAGAAATATTTTTTCTAGGACTTACTTATGAATGAAGCTTTCAATAAAAAAGAAGAAAAGATATTGAGTCCCAACCCAAACCTTTTTTACATAAAAAACGATTTTATGGAAAAACTTTATACAGTGAAAAAAACATCAGAGAAGAAAAATTGTGAGAATGATAGGATCATCAATCCCTTATTTATAAAAACAGATAAATGCTTTGTGATCAATAGGAACCCGCTTTCTCCTTATATCACAGAAAAAGTAAATTATTGCAATAAATAAAAAGATCTCAAAACACCTAGAATAAAGAACTGATCCTTTTCGACATTCTTACCTGCAATACCCAAGACGAAATTCAAATTTTTTTCAAATACTTTTCCTTCCTTAAATCCGAAGATGATGAGACAGTTTATAAAAAAATTACTAAAATTTTTAATTTTTCTATAGGAATGTATAAAATCAATCGTTGAGAACAAATATTCCGAAACAATGGAGGAATATAATAATGAGCTTGAAAAAAATAAGGAAACTTTAAATCATATATTCAAAGGTATTTATTTGGTTTAATGATATTAAAAACATTCATAGTCAAGCAAATAACATCATATGGAACAATTTATTGTATAATGTCAATGATGAATAACAATACTCTTATTGTTCAGCCAATCCTGAATAATATTTATGAAACTAAACAAGAATTTGATTTCAACGAAATAAAATTTATCTTAAATTACCGATTTATGTTTAAACCAATCGGAATTAGCATTTGGTTTCATAATAATCGAAACAGCTCTTTGTTTATATTTGAAGATGAGCAAAATAAAAATGTAGCTTATGACTTTCTAAAAGAAAATTGCAAAAAGTTGCAAGATTCTTCTATCACTCTTGAAAATATAAAGCATCTTTGGATCAATGGACAAATCTCAAATTATAACTATTTGATTTTTCTCAATATCATGGGAAATAGAAATTTTAATGATTTGTCCCAATATCCAATTTTCCCTTGGGTGATATCAGATTATGCAGTCAAAGGTTTAAAATATTTCAAAAGCTATATAAAACGAATTATTTTAGATCTTGATCTTTCAGACCCGCATTATTATAGAGATCTTTCAAAACCTGTGGGAGCACTTAACAAGCACAAATTGCAAAAATATAAAGTTTTAAAAATTTATCTATAAATACTTCCCTTTCCTGAAAGGATCTTTATCAAGATATGATAATGTCAAAATCTAAGAAAAAAGAAACTCCTTACCTCTATTCAACCCACTACTCAACTCCAAGGTTTCATCTTTTAAATTCTCAAAACCAAATTGCCTTTTTAGTTTTGTGGTGTATTTTTTGCTGAGAAAAATTCCTGAATTCGTGATCAAACTGCAAAATGGTGTGTTTGGACCGACTGATCGTATTTTTAGAAGTGTGGAGGCATGTTGGTATTCAACAGTCAGTTTAGGCAGCGATTTCAAAGAAATGACACCTGAGTTATTTTTCATTTGATAAAATTAAACAAATTTTTTCTTCAGATTTTATTCGGATGAAGATTTTTTAATCAATTCAGAAAGATTGGAATTGGGAGTGACTCCTGAGGGGGACGTAATTGATGACGTTCAGTTACCAGAGTGGGCTACTGTAAATAATAAAAACAATAAAATATAACTAAATTTAGGATGTTCATGATTTCATTCATAAAATGAAAATAGCACTCGAAAGTGACTATGTTTCTGAGAACTTGCATAATTGGATTGATTTGATTTTTGGTTATAAGCAAAATGGGGAAGCTGCTTTAAGAGCTGATAATCTATTTTATCCTCATACTTATGAAGAGAATGTTGATTGGAACAAATACAAAGTATTTTTGATTTCCTTAAATAGACAATTTTTTTATTTTTTATTTCAAAGACTTCTTTTGAAATTTCTGCTATGGAAACACAAATTACTGAGTTTGGACAAACTCCTGTGAAAATTTTTAACAATCCTCATCCACAAAAAAAAATCAGAACATTCAATTTGAGCAAGAATCTCTCAAAGTTATTATTTTTTTTAAAGAAACCTATAAAAAATAATTATTAGTGTCAACCAGGAAGATAAGCAAATTTTGATCAGAAAATTGATTCTTTCCACAAAAGAAGTACAGTATTTTTAATTTCCTATTTATTTTATATTCCAAAGGTTGAAAAATTAACAAACAGCTTAGAAGCATTGAAAAAGGAGTCAAATAATATGATCATTTCACAAAAGCAAGAATTTGAAAAGAAAGAAGAGAATAAAAATATGATAATAGAAGAACTGAAAATGTAGCCCCTACTAACTAACAAATAAACTCTATTTTTTTTTTTTCAGGAGATTTAGCAATGAGTTCGAAAAAAAACAAAATTTTGGATTGGAGGAAGGTCCCAATGAATTTTCAGAGATGTATTTTTTCTTTTTTAATTTTGTTAATTAATTTCTAGACAAAGGAATTTTTTGAAAAATGCTGATAAAAACATTCTTGAGGAAACTCTTCAAAAGAATGAAGAAAACAGGAAAACAAGACTTCCCATTGGCAGAAAGGAGAATAACATAAAAAAAGAGAAAAACTTGAAGAAAATATAAACAAAAACTAATAACAATATAAAAAAATTATGTTTCAGAGAAAAAAAATTTATTTGTTCTCCTTGTTATACCAAATAAGTATTGCAATTCAGTTAAATTTTACCATCAATACCCAGCTGAACCAAAACAATATTGAAAATTCGACACTTAACAATTTTGATGGGATAAGAGATTCATTGGGAAATCCACTGGAAATTTTCTCAATTGGAAACTCTACTCTAACATCGAATGACCCCTTAATTTTAAGTAATAATTTTTCTTTAATTGGGGATAGAAGCAATAATACATTAATTTTCTCAAATGGCTTTATTTTTTCCATCCAAAATGAATCTCAAGCTATTTTTGCCAACATTGCAATTACGCAACAATCAACTCACTTTTCTCAATACTTTTTTATTCTTGAAATAGGAACAATCATCACTTTTAATAATTGCAGATTTTTTCAAATAAATTTTAATGAGAATTTGCTTGGTATAATTTTTGCAAAAAACTCAACGCTTATATTAGAAGAAGTATCGGTTTCAGATATTAACAATAATTGTAATTCCCTATTTTGCCTTGAAAATTCTTCATTTATCCAAATTTACAATTCCTCTATTTATAATTGCTCTATTTATGGATATTTGATTAATTTAAGTGAAAACACCACGCTTTACGCAAATGGATTTTCAATAAAAAATTCGACTTTTTCGAAGAAATCTGATGCCTTTGGAGGGATTTTGTATTTGAGTTTTAATTCAACTTTTGAATATAGTTTTTTTAAAAATTTAATACTTAATGAAACGAGTTTGATAACTTTTGAAAATGGTCCGAGTTCTTTTTTTTTGAAATATGTTTCATTTGCTTTTATTTTCAACAACAATTTGAGTGAAAAGCCTTTGATTTTGTTAGTGAATAACACATATTTAGAAGCAGAAATTATCTTTTGTAAATTCGAAAATAATTTTGTTTTTTCCAATTTGATTTTCATCAACAACAATCTTGGCTTGCTTACTTTCAATTCTTCAAGTTTCTCATCTAATTATGCCCTGGACACCATTTATTGTGAACAAAGCTTAGGATTAAAATTTTTCCAGTGCGATTTCAATAATCAAAATAATAACATTTCTTTGGTAAACGAAAATTCCTTTGCACCATTGCTGGGTTCATGCCTGTACATTGAAAATTCATACATCAAATACTTCTATAATTTTACAATTAGTAACTCATTGAGTTATACTGACTCATTTGGAGTGAAAATCATAGATGATGAAAATGAAATATCAGCTTTGAAAATGAAGCTTAATATGTCTGATGATACAAATATAACAATTATTTATTCCACATTAGTGAATAATTATCTATATTATCAAGGAAATTTAGTAAATATAGGAGGAGCTTTTTATTTTAGTACTTGCCTTGATGTGTACTTTGAAGCAACCCTCTTTTCTTATAATATCATGAATTGCACTTCAAACGCTTTGAAACAAGTTGGAGGTGCTTGCATAACATTTATTGACGGTAAAAGTCTCAACATTAAAGATTGCTGGTTTAAAAACAATTCTGCAAGGTTTCAAAGCAGTTGTATTTTTTTTACCGGAAACAGTTTACTTATAAACTCTAGTGCTTTTTATTATCATTCTCCCATAATTGATCAACAAACAAAGGAAGATTATCTGGAAACGGAAATGATTTATGATCTTTTAAATATCTTGGGTTTTATTGAAAATTCTAGAGGAGGAGCTATTTATTCAGCTGGACAGTTGAATACTATTGAAGGTTCTTATTTTGAAGGAAACGAAGCTTCATATGGTGGAAGCCTTTTTTTGGATGAATTACAGCTCTCTTCATTTAATGAACTTATTATTGATGAGTCTCTTTTTATAAATGAGCAAGCCGGTCTATATGGAGCTTCAATGTATTTCACTGCAGAGATCAATTGTTTGATGGGGAATATAACAAACTCAAAAATTATAAATAGTTTAGCAGAAATGTCAGCGATTTTTTTGGATTCTTTACCATATCTATCAAATTTCACATTCAACAATCTTGTATTTTATAACAATACAGCAGAATATGGGGCAGCATTATTCTTGCATCAAATTTCAGGAACAGCCATCCTGACTAACAGTCAATTTTATGAAAATCAAGCATTAGAATTACAGGAAAAGCCTGTATGTGGTGGGGCAATTGCAATTTGGGGGGATTTCAGAAATGTCTTAATTGCTTCAGGAAACATTTATATAAATAATTTAGCCGGAAAGTTTGGGGGAGTAAATTCATTTCTCGGTGCAGCAATCCAATCCACAAATGAAACTTTTTTCAATTCCATGGCCCTTTTGAAAGGAGGGGCAATTATTTTATATTCTCAAGCCCAATTAAACCTTAGCAACTCAATAATTAGGAATTCTTCTAGTGTTAGTAGTGGAGGAGCATTTACCCTGTCAGATATGACTATATTAATGCTTGAAAATGTCACCATTGAAAATTCGTCTTCTTTACTTTTAGGGGGTGTGTTTGAACTTTCAGAAAGGTCCTTCGTCTTTGCTTTAAATTGCAAAATAATCAACGCAGAAAGTGTTAGCGGTGGTCTTGTTAATATATGGGATTGCTTAAATCAAACTTCCACTTTTATCAATTGTACTTTCGAGAGTGCAACTGCTAGTGATGCACTATTTTCTCTTACAGGGGGCACCATATACTTTACAAATTGTGTGTTTAGCAATCAGTCGTCAAATTTTATCTGGTTACAACAAGCAAATTTATTTTTCGAGAAAACTGTCATTCAAAATAGTTATTATCCAATGGACAATTTTATTTATGTTTCAGAAGAAAGCGTGTTGATACTTTTAGATGTTCTCTTTAAAAACTCTACTGGAGAAAAAGAAAACAATCTTTTTATCAGCATTCAAAATTCAGAACTGCAAATAATGAACACGATTTTTTGGAACACTATCTATGAACTTTCTCTCAGTTTAATTCTTGGAGAAAATTCATTTATTCAAATGAATAATTCACTATTTATGAACTTTTCCTCTAGTTGTTTTGTTTTGAGCAATACAACATTTTATATCAATGACTCTTTTTTTTATAATGATCCACCAGCAACTAATTATTATTCTATAGGAAGCATTATCCAAATTAATTCAGCCAATTATTCTTATTTGCAAAATTGTTTATTCGCTAACTTTAATTCTTTGAGCAATGGAACGGGGATGAAACTTTCAAATGCAAACAACTCAAATTTTGAAAATATCATGATAATTTCATGCAAATTTATTCAGTTAACCACCTCTCAAAATGGAGGTGCTTTACACATTTTGCAGGCAAATGTTGAAATTATCGAATCCTATTTTATTTACAATTCAGCTGCCAAATATGGTGGAGCTATCAATTCAGAAACCAGTTTTACTCTAAACTTAACAGCATTTTATTCCAACAATGCTGAATTAGGAGGAGGTGCTATCTTTTGGGGATTCCAAAAACCTTCGTCAAATTCCATTGATTACCAAAACAATACATCTGCCTATGGACCTAATGAAGCCAGCAGCCTTATAAAAATTTCGATTCAAATTTTTAACTCTACGACAATAAATAATCAATCTCTAATTTATGACTCTGATCAATCAACCTTCGATATCGAAAATGTCATTCAAGGTCAACAAAGCGGTGGGGATTTTCTTTATACAATAATGTTTATATATCTTGATTGGTATGATCAAATTATGACTTCCTTAAACAATTTGATAGAAACCATAGAACTTATTGATGAGGAAGAACTCAATTTATTGCTTTATGGGATTCAAAGAACTAATCAGTCACATACTTTTTTATTTGGACCTAACAATTTTCTAATACAAAAAGGAGTTTTGCTAGTGAATAATATAAAAATTATTTCAAATCCAAATACCACCATTTATATGAAAATGGCATCCTCAATTTATGATATAATTGCTCTTAACCTAAGGACAGATGTTCAGAACTTTGAGTTTATTACATTAAACTCGCTTTTTATTTTGATTCCTATTAAAATTAGACCCTGTATCAGCGGTGAAATTTTTAAAAGTGAGGATTATATTTGCGATGAATGTGGCCCACTAACTTTTTCCTATAATCCCACTGACAATTCATGTTCAAGTTGCTTGGAAAATTCACAATGTTTAGGGGGGAATGTAGTGGTTGTTGATAGTGGATTTTGGAGAAGTTCCAACACATCTTTAAATGTTTATTCATGCCAAGAGAATTCTGATAATTGTCAAGGAGGAGATGCTCCTTGTCTAAATAATTTTCAAGGTCCTCTTTGTCGAACATGCCTTTCTGGTTTTTATGAAATTGATGATAATTCATGCATTGAATGTCAAAGTATGGTTTGGAATTATATAAGAATTGCTGGTTTTATAATAGTGTTGTTCGTGTTGGTTATTTTTCTAATTAAATCTTCGTTAGATAATAATCAACTGCTGGGGAAGTTGAAAGAGGAAACAAAGGAAGGGATTGCTGTTTCATCAAGATTTCTCATGAAAAACATTGATTTGCAATCTTTATATATGAAAATTGTGGTTAATTATTTCCAATTTTTAAGTTTACTTAATGATGTTCCTGTGACTATTACCGTTCCTGATTTCATCAATAGTTTTTTCGGGTTTTTAAGCTATTTTAACTCAATTTCTACGAAATTTATTGGTTTTGAATGCATTTTCAATACTGGGGGTTTTCAATCAATCATTCAATTCACGAGAGTGATTTGTGTAAACCTTACAGCACTTATTTTGGTTTTACTTTCAATAATTTTTTGGAAAATTTTGAAGATTTTTAAAAAATGCCAGAACATCACAGACAAAATCATTATGACGTTTATAGGAATTTATTTGATGCTTCAGTCAAATATTTTAAATGAATTCACCAATGTTTTGATTTGTACCCAAATAGACGATAAAACTGTAATTAGAAATGAGCCGATGTATGAATGCAAAGGAGATTTTTACTCAAAAATGTATTACTTCTTTTTTTGGCCAGGATTCATGTTTTGGGCCTATTTTATTCCATTTTTTGTTTTATTCGCACTTTTTTGGAACAAGGATAAACTTTATGAACTATCGTTTTATCAAAAAATGAATTTTTTTTACACTGGTTACAGGGAAAAATATTATTATTGGGATATTCTCATTTTTTTGAGAAAGTCAATTGTGATAACATTATCAATTATGGCTCCAGATCCCCTTTTTAAATTGATTATTGCATTAGTGGTTATAGGAATATATTTCAACTATCAGATCACAAAAAGACCCTTTTTGACTAAAGACTTAAATTTGCTGGAATTTTCATCCAATTTAATTATTATACTAACTATTTATCTATGCATCATTCTTTTTGTAGTTGATAATATGGTATTGCAGTTTCTAATTTTGATTGCAACCTTCATGATAAATGTTGGTTATTTGGTTTTATGGCTGATTTTTTATGTTAAATATATGAGAAAAATTTACAAACCATTAGCTAAGAAAATCTTTAGTTTAATTAGCAACCATGCCAAAATGATAATTACAGCAACTTCAAGATTTCAAATTGGAAAACATTTGAAATCCCCGCAAGCAAGCCTTAAATCTTTGAAACCTAAAAAGGGAAATGTCAGCCCCCTTCAAGTTAAGAAGGTGTTAATAATTTGAACATAAATTTTAAAAAACCAAAAAACAGATTTAATATAAAAATATACAATTTTTGATTTAATTATTATTAATAAAAAGTTTTCAAAATATCTGAGACAAATTTATATGAATTCGTCGACTGTTGAGAGCCTCGATTTCCAAACTTTAGAAAAATTAAGCCAGGAATGTTCAAGAGTGGTTGTATTTAATTTGTTAGACAAGAAAACAACAATCGAAGAGAGCCAAAACAAAATAGTTGAGTGTCAAATTATTTTGGCAGAATATCGTAAAAAAATAATGCAAAAACATGATCTCCCAAGCCTAAAGCCCCTTGAAAACTAACTAATGGATATATTTTTTCTTTAATTAAAAAATAAGTTTCTTTCAAAATTTGTAAAATATTTTTTTCTAAAATTTCTTATCTATATTATTTTGCTTTCTTCTCAAAAACAAAAAGTTTTGTGTCTTGTCATAAACAAAATATTTAGTTGTATATTTCCAATAAAAGAAATGACAAATATTTTCATCATAACAGAAAAATTGAAAATGGTTTCAAATATTATATTCTAGCAGAGAAAAAAAAAATTTATTATCAGAAAATCATAATATTTTTTTTCAAAATAATTAAAAATTTTAATAAAACGCTTGTTCATGAATTCTAAGGATAATGAAGAGGATAAGGACATTTTTTCCTTTGTATATACAAGAAACAACAGTACTAAAAAACAAAAACAAGTGTCAAACGACTTTAAATCCAATGTTGATGAAAATTTGGATTATGAAAGATTTATCCAAAAAAATAAGGAAATTATTGATTCCCAATCTGTTCCCAAAAAAAAAAGGCAAATTAAAGTAACAAAAAATGGCAAAAAACCCAAAAAGCCCAAGGAAAATAATGTTGCGTACAAATCTGAGGTCGCTGAAGAAGAATGTGATTATCTTTTTAATCTTCTTAAAGATGGAAACTTAAATCATATAACTGAAATAACTTTAAGGAAAGCTCTTAACGGAGCAGGTATGACTGATGTAGATGATGAATTTGTTTTGGTATATATTTTTAAGTTAATTATTCAATTTTTGTTAATTTAGAAGATGATTCAGTTAAATGAAGATGAGAAAAATTTTGTGGATTTCCAAAATTTCAAGGAAATATACAGTGTAAATTTTATAATGTTTTATTTTATTTAAATTAAATTTAGGAATGCAAAATTGCTAAAACTTAAGAATTTTATCACTGCTAGTTAATTAGGTCAAGAAAATAAATAAATTTTTTTTTTTTTAAGTCTTTTTTTTATTTTATTTCTATTTCCAAAATATTGATTTAAAAATTCTTCACCCAAAATAATTTTAAATTTTTTGAAGGCTAATTTTATATTTAAATAATTTACAAGA
>Ga0302186_10000673_pt1 | contig 30044 bp, 22 predicted proteins | sample II_Bog_E1_2_FD_198782 | JGI IMG/M metagenome (GOLD analysis project Ga0302186, IMG submission 198782) | Peat permafrost microbial communities from Stordalen Mire near Abisko, Sweden - II_Bog_E1_1 | ecosystem: Environmental > Terrestrial > Soil > Wetlands > Peat | place: Sweden: Abisko... | reverse complement strand
TTTCAGCAACTCAAAAATTTTGGCCAAAAAATATAGCATAAAATTTGGTTCTCAGCCGATCAAGGTTTAATATTTGAGAGTGAAAGGGCAAAAGATGTCCATCGTCGCTTTCTAGAATGAAGTCCGATTCTATAATTAAAAAGAGTTGAATTACACTTTCGTGACTGATTTTAAGCTGTACAATGTTATCTGGGGTAGCTTTGCAAGGGAAGAGTGCTGCCTCATTCTACTTTACTAAAACGCAGGATTCGAAGTGTTAATCCTGCATCGTCAATTCAATGTGAAGTAAAAGTATGGATCGAATAAAGTTCTACAGAAAGAGTTTTAAAACATACCAATTCCCAAGAAAACTATTCACTTCTTGGCCTACTGGAACGACAAAGACATCGATGAGGCATCTCACTACCGTCTTCTTGAGCAAGGGCTTAAGTTGCTTAAATGGAGGACTCTAAGCTAGAAATTCGCTTAAGGAGGCAGCAAATCTCACGGAAAAATTGAGATAAACTCAAATATTCTAGGATTAGGCCCGATTTTTAACATACAGATTGAGATGTAAAATTTATCATAAGAGGTGTTGTTTGATCTAGGCCTCATGGTAAACTATGATCGATAGAAGCTGCAGTTATCAAATTGTTAGCACAGAATAAGTATGCTTCCTCCCTTCACTCCCACCTCTCTTCAGTTTCAACTAACTTCTCTGAGTAACAAGAATGAATCAGTGGTAATATAGATCATCAACGGAAATAATATTACAAGTACAACAGTGTTCATTCCTAACTGCGAGTAGTTCAGCAATGGTTGATCTATTCATTCTATGACCTATTTCTCATTTTATCAGCATAATAATATGATTCCTGTCCATCTTAGCGAAGGTACCTACCTCGATGAGGGGAGTAGCAACGCATCTGATATACGCGAGGAAATATTTAGCTCCACCTTTGCCGTCGAGAGGATGATCAATCCTGTTGGGTTTTTACCCAGATACCAACAGAATCAAATGATGCAACCCACTTGTAATGAACAGTGCCTCAGTTGTTGTGGGGACTTGTGCATGAACTGCTCGGCACCTTTTGGATGCTGTGGGTGCACTTGCTGCTGTGGATATTTTCTGCCCACCTCCTACGGTAATGGGTTTATAATGCAGCAGGACTCACCTAATCGTTTGGTCGATTTAACAGATTGCTCAAACCAGGATTCAATCTTATTAATCCCTGTTCTGAAGAGATCCAGCTTGTCGATCTGCGGCTTCGAGTGATGAATGTTGGAAGGCATCCAACTCAAACAAAGGATAACGTCAAACTGGATGTAGATGCTAGTGTTTCTTTTCGAGTAATAAATCCAATTATCTCTCACTATGTACTTGGGACTAATCTCAATCGTGCTCTTCAAGAACTGACAATTTCGAGCTTAAGAGAGATGGTTGGACAATACACCTTAGATCACGTGTTGGCAGAACGCCAAAACATCGCTGATAAATCGCGTGAAATAGTTGCGAAAGGGATTCCTCCGGGAATAAAAGTGGAGAATGTCTTTGTGGATGAAATCATAATTCCAGCTCAGATAGAGCGAGATTTAACAGCAGCAGCCCGTCAGAAACGTCTGAGCGAGGCAACAATAATAAACAGCAAAGCAGATGTGTAGTCAGCCGATCTGATGCGTCAATCTGCTGATTTGATGAGTACAAAGGCAGCGATGCAGATTCGTTATTTGTAGATGGTGCAAAAGTTAGGCTAAAGTACATGATAAGCTATGTAGGTGGAGTTCTGGTAATGATGGATATAGGCGTGGATAAGAAAGGATATAAGTGATTGCAAGTTGTCTCTCGCTGCATATAATGAATATAACAGTTGAAATAATTTATAAATTTTAAAATATTGCAGAAACTCTGATTAGAATTATGGTCCCTCTTTTTGTAATCAATCATTTACCAATTCCGTGATTTATTTACAACAAATTACTTGTGGTAATAGGATGAATTTATAATAAGCCAAGCACAAAGGAGCGCCAACGGTCTATGATGTTCACTACTTCGGCGTTAAATATTCAGAGAATAATCACAAGCAAACATATTTCTCGTAAATAATTCGAAAAGAGAGAGTTGATCTCACTTAGAGGATGAAACTGTGCTTTGAGGAAAATGAACAACTCAAAGAGGAAAGTACTTTTGGAATTAAGAAGTTAAGATCATTAAAAATATATTGGGGGGCTTGCTTTATCCGGAGAATGTTCGAAATTAAGAATGGAATCAGTCTAAGAGAGTCATTGATCTAATTGAAGAACTACTACAATTGATAATGATTAAAGCCGAGGAAAATGCTCAATTAAAGCTACAGTATGCTTACAATGATCTTAGAGTGAACAATTATTAGAAGTAGATTAACTAAATTCAAAGACAGTTATTCCAAAATGAGGAGCGAGTTGTCAATAATGCAAATGGTTCATAGCCTAATTACTTACGGTAAAGATAGATGAACTTTAATCCTTCCTATCAATAGGTTCGCAATTCTTAGGAGTAATATGCTCAGTAAAAGGATATCAAAATATCAAATAATTTATTATTCGATACTCGATTGAATTATCGCCCCAATGTGCTAGCTTCATTTGGGAAGTAAGCAAAAACCATAAGTCAAATCAGCAGTAACCAACTCATCAAAAAATAATCAGGCAACAGCAAGTCATCCCATGATGATTCTAGTGGGTCTGTTTCTCAATCTAAAAAGGATAGATTAAGTATTGACAAGACCATTTATACTCGGCATACTATCAACAATGAAGACAACAATTTTCTCCTCATTCCTGAATGTAAAAAAAGTTGCAATTAACATCCTTCAATAAATGATAAGGAAAGTAGAATAATGAAGAATACAGGAAGTAAAAAAGAATTATCTTGTATTAGATAGTAACGTTCAAGCTAGATACAGGGTTCAAGCTTAGCCGGTCTAGTAAAACTACCCAAACGCGAACACACTATATTCGAATCGACGAACACTGGGGAAGAAAGTAGTTGATGATGTTCTTATACTTGATAGCTTTATCCAATTACATCTCTAATATATACTTGGCATTATTCTATTTTCGATATTGTTCTAATTACTATTTGCATGCTGTAACTCAATACGAATGTAGAAGGATTGCTCAAGAAGTGCCAGAGCGAAGAGGGATTACGACCGCTGACTGAAAAGAGAGGTATGTTAAGTCAATTTCGTGATAAAATGAGTACTGCCAATCTGGTCGGAAAGATGAGTCCGCAGTAGGAGCAGGAGAATAATCACATCATTGAAAAGATGAGAAAGAAATATCATAGGAAAAATAAAGAAACATCTATCAAGAAGACCGATCTCGGTGAGGATCAACTTACCTTTACACCCGAGGAGTATTAAAAATTGCAGATTATTGATGAGTGTCAGCAGAGAGGGCTGCCTTACTGCCCTGCTCTTCCTGCTATAAGCTCTGATCCGGAGCCTATGAGTGCTGTTGATAAATTAAAAAAGATGGGAAGAGTCGAGGATGTTCTACAATAGATCAGAAGCAATCTATAATGGGGTGAGCCTCTTCAAAATCAATCTACTACCTGCTACCTGCGTCGAAAATAGAAAGGTGGATTTTTAAAGCGTAAATAACCAGCCAATGTGTTAGTAAAGCTTAGCAAAGAAAAGAATATAAACTAGTTTTCAAACAAGTACTCCCTCAATAAATACTACCATAGCCTATTGAATAAGGCTACTTTCGGAAAAAATAAATTTTTCAATTCAATAACCACATGGCCGAGGCACAGCAGTAAACCTGGACTATCCTTTTCATAAAAATTAGAAATTATCAAGGATGAAGCTAATCGCAACGTGGCACATATGTGTGCGAGTCGAAGTATGTATATGACTGAATAAAGAAAAAGTGCTCTCTATGAATGTCAGGTACTTCTGTTAGAATATAGATTTTACGACTCTCAAAAAAGATGTTGGCCGGCTGTGAATATGAGAAATTGCACTTCAGTGTTGCGGAGAAGTAATGCTAAGACTCAAAAAAATAAGATGAATAAGAAATTAGGAGGGAGAGTGAATAACGCACGTGCCAAGCAGAGGAAGTCCTGCAGAAAAATTATAACAGAATACGCGCCGAACGAAGAAGAGTGATCTAGAAGCTGCTCTGCTGATATATTCAAATTTTATTATTGAGAGACTTTGATTATTGCTACATATGCCTTCTAAGATTTATGATATACCAAAGGGTTAGATTGATATAATATTCCAATTGATTTTATTTTATTGCCGTTCATGTCTTCAACCACCTCCAAGCTGCCCATAGAGAACTATTAGCATCAAACGGACAAGCATTATCTAGTTGAAATCAATCGATAAAAGAAATGTATATGTTAACTTTGCAATTGTGGTAGTAGATCTTCTATTTAGGCAAGCATCGTTGTCCTCGGCCGGCCGTCAAGGGCGATTTCGAGACCAGCTATAACAATCATTATAAGAATTTACACGTTACTCTGCCCACCAATCCTCCTCCAAAGATTGTTTATCAGTAAAGACACTACAACCCTGATATTCTCAAGACAAAATATCAAGAAACCTTCGCTGAAAAGCCACTAATTGATTAGAATTCAAGTCTTAATGCTTCTAGACTTGAAAATATCGGAGTAAGCTTGTCTTAATGCAGAAATCAACCTTGAGAACACATGTGCCTTTTAATGGAACGACATCATATATGGAGCAATACAAACCCTTTACCTTACCACCAATGAATGTGAATCCGTAAAATGATAACAGCTTTTTCCTAAAAAGAGATAAGATACCAGACTATGGATTAAGATCTCCTGTCAAATTTGATGATTACACATCATATAAGGCTCATTATCAAGCACCCACTCCACCTAAGCCGACAAAAAATCCATATCAATAGTACAAAAAGCCATAAGTGCATTTTGTGGGTTCTTCAAGCTATAAAGATCAGTTTAAAGAGTTTAAAGTTTAGCCTCAGCAACCTTCATACTAATCTTACAGTAACTATATATCCAGCGTGCCAAAGGTCAAATTTGAGGGATAATCAACTTATAAAGAGTTATACAAAAACTTCTAATTCTATCCTAAAGAATAATCATCAGGAAAGACTTGCCCTTTTGAAAGTATGAACATTCCTTCATCAAATTTCTTGAATAACTCGCCCCACCTGGCTCATGAACATCTTGAAAATAATGCGGGATAAAAGATCAAATGATGATCAATATCTCTTATTTTGTTTTAGAAGTGTAATAAATTTGTAAAATTTGTATTTCTAAGATGAACATGTATATTTAAATATTGATCTGATGATCATTTATAATATTTTCCAATTTTTTCTATAGAAATTATCATCATGCTGCTGAGAAATAGTCAATCGATCAAAAAGTCAACCCGCTACTCCCCTCGTAATGAATCTCTTGAAGTTTTCGTCAAACAATCTAGTCTCGCTTCACTCTAAAGCTATTATCAATGCAAGGCGATAGAATATGAATCAACCTTGAATGAATTTGTAACCATAATTTGATTTAGTCAAAACAAGAACAAAAAACGTTAAATGTTAGTACTAATCTACTGAATGCCAAAGCCAAGCTTTCTTCTGAAAAATCTGTTCTTGAATTAGATTTTGATGAGCAAGATTTATAAAGGGAGGTTAGAATGAAGTAAAAAGATAACTACTAAAAAAAACTAATCCAACAACAGGAATAACTGAGTCTACTGCAAGAGGATAATTAAGAGTAACTGAGGAGGTTGGATTAAAACAGAAGACAGAATCTTCAAATCATTGAGTAAAGTGAATAAACCAAGAAAAATAAGGAATAGCAAAAATAGAAAATTATAATTGCAGAGAGTCAAATTGCCATTCTGAAAGATAAAATTTAGAGTCAAAAACAGCAAAATATCTTAGCTTTTAGAACTTTGTCTGAAACAGAAAGCGTCATTGAAAGAAAGTAATAATAAAATACCCACATTCTTGACAAAATTGAAAGACAAGAAAAATTGATCAACAATCAAACAGCCACTATTGAGGATAAATTAAAAAGACAAAGCGAATTGATCCAGAGGTATTCCGCACAGAAAGAACTTAAAAATGAGTACGCACATAAACTCATAAAGCAGAAGCAAGAGCTTAAAGAGAAAACTTAAGTCTTTTCCCAACTCTAGTCAACAGAAATGCGTCTTTCCATTATTTTGGGGGAAAAGAATCAACTGATAGTCTCTCGAAAAGCAGAAATTATAGGCCTTGAAGGGAAAATAAAGGAAAATAAAGAGCTATTAACATAAAATAGAATTTGCCTAAGCAAAGTTCAAAAATACTTAGAATGCCTCATCAATGAAAATCATAAGGTATTTTTTATGATATTTAGATTGAATCCAAAATTTAGCGCGTCTTGTAGGAAGATTACCAGGTGAAAGCAATTCTTGACAGTAAATACTCCCAAAAATACGCCTCTTATATTTCAAATGGAGCTGAGCATAAAACAAATCGAAAATACAAAGAATAGGAGGATGACCAATATTGGAAGAGTACAGCGCATCGCTCAAACCGCAAAAATGGCTATAGTCATGCATCAACTAAATGACAGATTTTGATATTAATTATTTTATTTGTTCTCGTATTTTATTGAAATTAATTCTTTAATTCGTCTTAGATTTTATTGCGTAATATCATAAATTCAATTTACAAAAAATAAAGATAAAATTACTGTGGCCTCAGGTATATAATAATCCATATATTGTCGATGATTAACTTGAGCAAAATATTCCCTGTCAAGTTTTATTGCACTTTCAATCATAGAATTCATCAGAATTTACGAATAATTAAGCCATAAATATCTAATTCAATTAACATAAATTGATTATGGCCACTGCTTTTATTGAAGTTGATAAACCCTTCTATTTCGCTGGAGATACCGTGCAAGGGAACATCTATTTTAATCTGTTCAGCAATATGGCTGCAAATTAAGTATTAGTCAAGTTTAAGGGCTGGGAGTCTGTGAGATGGTTCGAATAGCGAATCGTCCCAGAGCATGAAAGGCCGATGATTCAATCAAGTCTAATCTTTAACAGCGTACTCATGGATTAACCCAGATGTTTAAGATAAGAATGGACAGTTCTGACTCATAAGATCACCCGGGATAAGACTAATTCATGAAATACAAATATGTTGTGTAAAATGGAATGCTTAAAGAAATTATCAGATTAAATGGAGAAAGACAAATAGCTAGATTTGATCAAGTTTTACATAATTTTGGTGGAAGCTTCATACCCGCAGGACAATACTCTTTTCCATTCTCATTCAAAACTGGAGAGAATTATCCAGCCTCCTACATTGTATCAAATATCTTAATTAGGATAAATCGCCCCAGAACAATCGAAGAGGTCGGATAAAATACGAGATGCAGGCTTTTGTTCGTGGTTTTAACTCTAGCTTGATGCTAATACGTTGTAAACAAGAAATAGTAATACGTGAATCGGCTCCAATCAAAAACGACCAGCAGCAAATGATAGCAAATGTAAAATCTTGTTGCTGTATTGATCAAGGAATTACTAAAATCCAATGTTTCTTCGAGAAGAACGCCTACACTCCCGGATAGGATGCTAAAATGTACTGTAAAATCGATAACACTTAAGGAAAAACAGAAGTCAGATCTGTTGATGTCGCCTTAGTCAATTAGATTACGTATACTTCCAATGAAGGAGTTAGGAAAGTTTTTAATTCCCAACTCTTTAGAAAATCATTTTCGGGGCTCGGCATCGGAGAGCAAGGAGAAAGAGATCAGGTTGTCCAAATAATTAGTACTCAAGTCGGGAATAATGCAAAGGATATCAAACCTACAGCAAGAGGCAATAAATTACATTCTGTTTATTTTTTGGTAGTAGAGGCTGTGCTCGGTGCGGCTTGTACTTGTTGCTCTAATCTTCCATTAGTGAAGCAACCTATTCTTATTTATCCCTTTATACCTATAGACTATAACTTTAAAGCTCCTCCTAACTGGCATCCCACAATCATGCCCATGATTAATCTTCAAATGGGTTTGAGTTCTCTGGGAGTCAAAATGAATGTTAACATGCCTTCAATGACTGTGAATATGCCTGTTCCTCAAGTAACAATGAATGTTCCTACTGTGAGTGTGAATATGCCTGTTCCTTCAGTTCAAATGACGGTGAATTCTCCATCAATTCATGCTAATATGAATTCACCTTCTAAAAATGGGCAAATGCACATTGAAATGGGAAATATTGGTGGTATGGGAGTTTCAACTAACATGAATACCGGAATAGGGATGTCAACAAATATGAACACTGGCGGTGGTATGTCAACCAATATAAACACTGGAATGGGAGGAATGCATACCAATGTTCATATGGGTGGAATGCATACAAATATGCACGTGGGAGGAGGTATTGGAGGCGGAGTTCATACCAATGTCAAAATGAATGGAGGAGTTGGAATGGGATTCGGAGGAGGCATGAATGTGAAGATGGGATTTTGAAAATGATTTCCAAGAGACAAATTAATATAAACAATTATTGATGATTAAATTTATCAAGTTTTGGCGTATTTTGAAATAGATTTCGAATTGATTGGTTATAAAAATCGCAATGACTTGCTTGAATGTGTTCCATGATCTAATTTAACAATCTAAGGATAAGAGTATATAAAATGCTGATATTATGCTTATTATTGAATGTTGTAGATTTGATTAATATTGAAGTTTGGATATAAATAGATAATACAATGGAGGCAAGCTCGTAAATAAAAAAATCTTACGAGATGTTAGTGACTCAAAAGACATTTATTGAGCATATCGCATAATTCACCCAATCGGCTCTGTAAACTATATACAACATTCCCCAGTCGCAATAGATCGACTGCCCACCAACCTTTGTCTTTTTTCTCTCACACTTGCTTCAAAACTCGCAGTCTTTGGATCCAATCACATCTGCTCTTCCCGAGTCTGCCAAATCAGCCTTTAACTCTGTAATAAGTTCCTTCTTAAATGATAAAAATCAATTAGCGATAAAAGTTGATAATACCTTCCACAATAACCTCAGCGACGTCCAATGGTAAATGACAATATAAAACGGTCGATAAATTTGGGAATTTCGATTATACACATCATAGCACAATAGTCCTTTTGTATTGAAACTAAACTACGAGCAACTCTCAATTTTTGCTTTTCAAACGAATCAAATTGTGAGTCATATTTCTCACTTAGGAGGTGAAAGCACAAAGTGATATTTGATTTCTTAAATATTAAATAGAATTTCGTATAAAGATGGAAAAACCTGCGGCTGGGGGTATTACCACCTCACACTCATAATCGTTAATGAAGAAGTATCACCAACTAACATCGCCTATTGCCACTATGCAGGCAGTTAAACAGCGCGACAGCATCAAGGATGAAATAAAAAACAATGTCACCCTTAAAATTGACTGCCTTAAAAATAGAGGTAGCAAGATATACGCACTTAATACCACAGTCCCCTTCACCTAGCTGAAAGCTAACGCCACACTCTATCAAATCCCGTAGTTCTCAACGCCTGAGATTAATTATGAAGTAGCGGATCAGATTAAGCGTAAGGTGGAAGTGATGAAAAATGAAATCATAAAGAACCTACCAGAAATATCGAAATCCAGTAACTACGCACCTAAAAAACTAGATCATCAGCTTAATCATAGATCGGTTGTACGCGAATTAGAGGAATGGCTGAAACAAAAATTGAAAAATCCACCGCAGAATTACGAGGAAAGTGTTGAGTATAAGAATATGATCATGGGCATTGGAATGAAGGAGTTGATTAGGATCATTAGTAAGAGATGCAGCGAGGAGGGCAGAATTGCTGAAGAAATATGGGAGCTCACTTGGAGTATTTGCAGATAGATCATTCTGTATCTATCGAAAAGAGCGAAGAAATGCGAGGATTTATTAGAGGAAGAACTAGTGTTTATGCGTGACAGTTACGAGAAGGAATTTTAGAGGTTAAAGGAATAAAATATGGAAATGACAGCAAAAGTAGCCAATTTGGAAGAAGAAAACAAGGAGTTTTTTTCTGAATTAACCAAGCTAAGAAAAAGACGGCAAGTTCTTGAGGATGAAAATAAAACTCTAACGTTTGATAATTATCACACTCGAAACGAATTTAAAAATGTGCTCGAATAAAACTTAGCCATTTACCTTCAAATTGGCGATAAAAACAAAAGAGATTGGATAAAAAAGATGTACAAGTCCATTGTCACTGTGCCGGAGTCATCAAACTCAAATTTTAAGTAATTCTTCAAGAAAGAAGTCAATAGTGTCGTAGAAGAACGAATTAAGCAAGAGGAAGTTATATAGGATTGTCCTGATAGAATTAACCAAGAGGAAATTGAAGAAATAGAAAGCTTAGAGGCGGAGAGACGGCAAAAAAAAGAAGAGGGAAAAATGAAAAAGAAAAGAACTATTAAAAAAAGGTCTATCAATAGAAAAAATTCACATGCTTCAGCCACAATGATGACTGAGCCAGGTAACATTACAAATGAACTTCAAATTGACTAAATCGATGGAGATGAATCAAGTCAATCATCATGTGATTAGCTTGTGAACAATATGCGATAGGAATTTAAAGTTATTGAGGTAGCAACATAGACTGATGAAAAAATACTAGTTGATGCTTTCGTAAGTACAATTGCTCAAGAATATTGTGATGAATAAACCTACGTCAATCCTATTTGCCTCAATATTCTCGAGTAAATCGGGGTTAACACCGAATAAATCAAAGAATAACTAAAAACTAATAAAAAGAAGAATACTAAAGAAAATACCAAATAGGATAAGGTCAAAGGAAAATCAAAGATTTATACATCTCCCCCCATGGCTAAGGAAAAAGTCAAGGGTAAAAGTGACAAGAAATCAATATTGGAAGTGGTTCAGGAGTAGATCCAGCCAATATAAGAACAGAAGAGTGAAGATCATGAATATAATTCTAGTAACGAGTTGAATATTTCATCAGAAATTAACAATCCTTTATTGACATCTTCACACGGCAATAGCTTGACACAAAGCAATAACTCGTTGATCAATACGGAACTGTAGTAGATTCACTTTCAAAAAATGACTTCCATCCTTGAATCTCCCAAAGTCATTGAAGAGATGAAATAATCTTGTTTAAATATTGGGAATATTCTTCAATAAAAAGGAGATCTTTTTAAGCCAGCTGCAAAATTTAAAAAAATTGAAGAAGTGAACCATCCTTTGAAGATATAAAAATCTTAATAATAAAACATAGTGTAAAAGCATAAAAATGAGATTAAATATGAGTATGATACTCTAAATATTCAAAATGCCAGTAAAACTATCAGAAATAACTCCTACATCAACTCTCTCTAAGCCAAATATTTATAAAATTTCATTGCAGGCAAAGATGCTTCGGCAGAATCTCACAGCATTCATAGTGACTCAGCCACGGATTAAGCTAAATGGCTGAAGCAAACCCAGACGTAAGCCTCAAAGATGTAAGCTGAAAAGTAGTGCCAAATGTTCATCTGTGCGGAATGCAACAGAATAATTACCTCTGATTAAGACAAATTTGCGAATCCAAGGTTAAGTAAAGTCAAAGGATAAAAGCAGTTATATCGATATTCAAAGAATAATGGCGTATATGAAGTTAATCAGAGAAAATCCGAACATCCATCTTTGCGAAATTCTTTTAAAAAAATATTAGCCTCGCCCTAACGATAGCTCAACGATGAATTGGATCTTTTAAATCAAAATAAAAATTATTAGTTCTAAGGCAGAAGGGCCAAACGTAACATCACTCGTAATAGTGGTTACAATCACGACATCGCTTTCAAAAAAGATATGGAGGACCAAATTATGAAAAGTAATTTCTTCAGCAATGTTTTTGAAGATCCTCAGCTGCTGACTGAATCTGATGACATGGATAAAAGTTTTATTAATTTCGGAAAGATCAGTCCCTTCAAGTTGCTGTATCTTCAAATGATAGATTCTAATAAAGACTATATTAGCTTAATCGTTAGCATGCAGCAACAAGTCACTGAAAGTCTGTAAAATTATTTTTAGATGGTAAAGGAAATAAACCTTCTTCCGGAAGGCAAGATAATGATGAGTGAAAAGGCCATTGTTGCCACAATCGAAAAGAACATCTTCCCCATCATTAATGAGCTTTTGCTAGCCGTGAGGAAATCTGTAAAATTTAATCACATTCCTGAGACAATTAAGATGTTTACTTCTCTACCGAACATAATCTATAATCGTATCAATCGAAAGTACGGAGTGAAGATCCTAGCTATTAAGAATTTAAAGATTTTGCTGATGGCTTTAAAAGCTGCCAATAGATATACTGAGAAGTATAAGATTATCGAACTCATGATGTTTACTGATTGTAAGTCACCGCACAGCGAGGATCTTTTTATGTATCTTCTCATTATGGGGTTGATGAATCCTACTTTCTCTTCCAGTAAGGTTTTAACGCATGAGGAGTTTCTTACAATTAGATCCCTGTGCGAGGAGCATTTGACCAAGGATAGCAAGGTCTATGTTGAATTTGATCGCTTGAGCAAGGAGGAGATATAATTAAAAAAAAGGGAAGAAATTGTGATGATCGAGCTTGTCAAATCTGTGATAACAAACTATCGACTTCTCAAAATTAACAGAATTTAGTAGTTGGGATTTATCTTCCTGATGCTCAAGAAAGATTATTGGATGGAGTATAAGCTCTTTGTATATTTTCTATCATCGCTGCCCATTGACAATATTTTGAAAATCCAGATAGCCAAAAAATTGTTGGAACATTGCGATATAAAAAATAAGGATCAGAAGATAGGAATCACTGAGAATATGTTTTCTAAATTTTTGATGGACTGTGATGTTTTAACTTTCCAGCTTCTTGAAAGTTCCGCAAAGATGCAAGTTTAAAAATATTATAAGGACCCTGAAATGGCGGATGAGCTATCTTCTAAATTTTTCCAAACAAAAGCAAACATTCGAGCCAAATCTGACTTCGCTGAAGTTTATGAAAACTTTGACGAAGAACAGTTGTTAGCAACGATAACAAAATCGGCCTAAGAGAGTCCTCAGGAGTAAAATCGCTTATCATTCGACTTAAAGAAAATAAATTAACTTTATCACAAAAATAGTCGGAGCGAAAATTCATCTGAAGAGGGAAATAGATTTGTATCAAAGACTAAGGTGCTCAAACAAATCAAAGAGTATTCTTCATTCACGTATCAGATCTGTAGCTACCTGTAAAATTCATAAGAAACGAGATATTTAACACTAAAACAAGCCAATTTCATCAAAGATTATTTGGTTGTGCATTTAATCTAAAACTAACTGTAGAAAGTCATGGGAATAGCGGATTATTTTTCAAACTCAATGCTGGAGATCGTCTGTTTGCCTGCCGCCGATTTCAGTGTGAACCAAAATTCAATCAAATGATTTTTTCATAATATCTATTTTCAGTTTGTGATCACATAATAAGTGTGAAGATCAGTCAACCGTAGTTGTTTTAATTTGCGTTGACGGTTAGTTGAATGTGAAACCATTTGTTTTATTTATCGTATAGACCGTAGCTTTGGCCCAAGTCACCAATCGCATCATTCACAGAAGGCATGAAACTCTTGTTTATGTAGAAAAAAATATCCATTTTGTAGGTTTACACCCACTTCTTTTTGATGTCTAATACTTTCTGCTCGGCTGCGAAAAACCATTATATCTTATGAGCGTTTGCTATGGACAATCCCTCGACGTTGAAGGTCACTCGAACTTTTCCCATCCTGGCATAATTATCTTTGATCTTATCTTCAAGAGATTTAGTACGTTACTAAGAGTTGAGAGATTTATCTTGGTTGATAGTATCATCTTTTTCCATTATATTCAGCAAGAGTTATTAAATATATAAATACAATTGAAAGTTTGATTAGTTCACCATCATATTGGTTTTATAATTTCAAGCAAATGATTATCCTTTACTTTAACCAGGTATAACTTTGTACTAAGTCATATGCTTAATAGTTGAATTGATCGTTAGTTTATTATGAGGAATAATTTATCTTCGATGATAAATAATCTACGCGCTGTTATTATTATTAGATTTCAACAGAATACCATTATAAATTGACTTAAATTAAGAGAAAGCTATATTAACATAAATGGAACTCATACTCATACTTGACTATTACTACGATCTATCCAAACCGGTTTACTTCCTACACCCCAGCAATAAGTTTTGGGAAGTCACCCTTACTGGTGCTACTGTTCACTTTAGAGTTGGAAAGATCAAGGATGGAATTTAAACTGATACTGGAAACGTGGAGAAAGACTATCCTACATCAGCTGCTGCTAAAGCCACAGTCATCACTAAGATAAATGATAAGCTTGGTAAGGAATATGTAGGTCGGGACTGTAAGAAGCAATGTAAGAAGCGTTAACTTAATAAAAAATAAGGTGAAGAAGAAGTTGTAAGACGAGGAGGAATTAATATAGACCATAAAGGTAGTAATGCATTCATTGGTGATTTTTTCGAGAAGGGAAACTACTCTATCAAAATTGAAATAAATGGCAAAAAGGTTAAGATTAGCCGTTACGATGAATCAAAAACCTAACTATTTGAAATTAGATCTTTTAATACTGTTGAGGAAGCCCAATCATTTGGAACCAAGGAATAATAATGGTATCAGAAAGAAGGATATGTGAGGATGAACCATAAATTTAAGTTTACTTTTGTTGATGAAACGGAAGAGGAGGAGAAGAAATAAACAAAAACCAAACCAAGAAGTTAAGCTCATAACAAAAACGTTCTTTCGATAACAGCAATGACTGATGACGCAATATCACATCGTAGTAGAAATACTTCCTCAGCTAAAAGTGATAGAAGCCACAATAGTGACGATGATGGCAATAATTAATATCAAGACACAAAATCTAAATTGGGCGGATCGGCTTCGGATTGTATTAAGGTCCTATTGGCTGAAACCTACAAAGAAGGATTAGATCCAGTCGGATGGATTATGAGCTAAAAACTTGATGGAGTCAGATGTTTTTGGACGGGTAAGGTGATGTACTCCAGAAATGGAAATCGATTTTACTTTCCTAAATTCTTTACAAAGAATTGGCCGAATAGTCAACTAGATGGATAGCTGTTTATAGGAAGAGGCAAATTTTCAGAAACTCTATCTGCTATAAAAAAAAACGTACCAATCGCCTCGTAATGGTAAAAGGTGCATTATTTGGTATTTGATTGTCCAGGTCTCAAAAGGCCATTTAAATAAAGGATAAAAGCTATGAATGAAGTCCTCTCTGCTATTGATAATCCTTATATTAAGTGCCATGCCCACAGATAATGCAGTGGATTTGCTGATCTTTTTGCAGAATTGGACAAAGTTAATAAAATAGAGGGAGAGGGACTCATGCTTAGAGATCCTGAGTCTTTTTATTAAAATAGAAGATCAAACTCTTTGCTGAAAGTTAAAACTTTTCATGATGACGAGGCTGTTGTGTTAGGCTACAATCCAGGAACTGGAAGATGTGCAGGTATGGTTGGAGCTCTACGAGTTCGTAATACTCATGGAATATAATTTGAAGTGGGAAGTGGTCTAACTGATGCCTAACGAAGGCGTCCACCTAAAATTGGTTCTAAAATAACATACAAATATCAATAATTCAATAAAGATTCGGGAAAGCCAAGATTTCCGACTTATCTTCGAACATTCGATGATAGTATTTGATTATGATAAAAATCATTTTAAAAATATTCTTCATTAATGAGCCATCTATTTATTATTTAATTTGGTCATCTATTTATCCAAATAAGTCATAATTTGACAGACTTAGTCGATAAATTTATAATCCTTGAAAAGATATCGAAGGCCACTTTGCAACCTCCCAATTGGAAAAGATTTATGTGGTTGATTAGTAACTCCATTGCTTAATTTGAGTACTTCTTCGGCTAACTGGCAGTATTCTTCATTAAGTATGATGCTGTTTGATATATCCTTATGAACTAATGCAGCAAAGCTATTACTAATGAATTTCTATGTTTAATCAAGCATTTTCCTTGCCATTGGAATCTTATTGTCGCAAATCTTTTTCAAATTTTAATGATGAATCAAGTATTGGCTCCAGTCTGTTCGCAGATAAATCATATTTTAATATTACTTTTTACCAAAAATCGTAAAAATAATATCTCCATTAAAAACTTCTTCTAGATAATTATAAAGCTGTAAAGACGACCAACGCTCCGACAAATCATACTCCAGGCAATGCATCATAATTTCTTTAAAAAATGCTTGTTATTTTGGTGTGTAACTATCGTTGATAAACTTCATTTCTTCAATTTTTACTTTAAAAAGGAGTTTTTAATTAGTCATGGTAGTCATATTTTTACTAACAAAACAGTCGCCAGTTAAAAGCTCATAAATAATTGCACCGATTGACCAAACATCAGCCTTGCAGTTGTAATTTTACTTTTCATTTATTTATGGAGCCTGATAATTTGGAGTTCCGCAAACTGTCCTGCAGACTGTTTATTCAGTCAGTGTCCTCTTGCTGAACGCCCAGTCTATTATTTTAATTTAAATAAAGTTAGATGAGAATTTATTGACCATTATATTATTGGTTTTCAAATCGCGATGGATGATTCCCTTGACCATCGCTTCCATATTTGTAGTTTCAGAGTAGATGAGCACATCTTTCTTCAACTATGCATCATGCTCATGTTCAAGTGAGAAATGAGTAAAAATTTAATTACTTCTTCCAATCATATCGTAGTGAATTAGCTTTAAAGCCATCACCAACTGATAGATTATATTTATTATGTGGTTTTTTGTTAATTTTTGCTTGCCTGATTTGATTAAATCTTTTAAATGACTATGTGCACAGTATTCATAGACGAGATATCTTTTGTCATTGTAAGTTAAAACTTAAATCAGCTCAATTATAAATTGTCCCCCCTTTAGGTGTTTTCTTTGTTTGAGCACTCTTCCCATCAGATCCAGAATCTGATACTCACGATCTTGACTGATTGAAAAGCCTTATTGCCTATAGTCTGTAATGCCAGTTTTGAGTTATTTGATTGCAAATGTTTTAATTTTTGGCTCGTTGCCAATCAGTTCTATTGATTAGGCTTTGAAAACATTACCAAATCCTCCACTTCCAAGCTTCTAACTTAAATCAACGAGGTAGAAATGAGTAGTATTGCGGGCAGTCAGAATTTTAATTTTCTTTTGTGAAAATTGCTAAAGATAGCGAGTAAAGTTATTTTCATGAGAAATGATATTATCATCGATTGCATATAAACATGAGTTACTGCCCTTTTTATGCATTATCTATTGTTAAGACATCATATTATTTGGAGACAATCTGAGTTTTAGTCTCTTCGATAATTTATAACTTTTTTTATCGTCAATACATATTACAATGGTTGCATTGTTGCTTATTATTTGCTTCTGCCGCGCTTTATTGCAAGTGTTCTTGGTGATGAATGAGAAAAATGCCAGAATCTCTTCCATAAATACCTTTTAAATTTGATGATATGCTTATCTTTTCTTTTTATCTTGGTGATTGTTCAAACTATGAGTTTATCTTTCGGTTTATTGCTCTATAAGTTTCGCGAATTTCGGAAAGAGCATTTAGTTAGTTTTTCTAATACTATCCATAATTTTGCTAATCCCTTTTTGTATCATTTAAGACACTTCATTACTACACTATCTTTGCTTTAAGGCAAATGTGTACTGATAGGACAACACGTCTAACTTCTCTCCATAAGAAAATTCTCTATCACAAAACCACTCCTGATTTTTTGAGATGGATTAATCAGCACCCTTTTGTATTTCTGATTTCATTGATTCAATCAATAATTATTTAACACTTATAATCCTGTTCATTATTAATATGTTGTATACGAAGAATCGTTCTATTGCATAATCAATGCCCATGGATAAACTTTTTACCAACTCGGTGATAAGTAAAGCCAATTTCTTTTATTTTCTTCTCGTCAAGGAGGTTTCGGCCATCAAAGACGTAAGACGGCTTCTCCATCAGGTTGTAGTATTCGGAGTAGTTATATGTTTTGAAGATATCCCATTCTGTCAAGATGATAATGGCATGAGATCCTTTTACGGCCTATTCGGGAGAACCACATTGCACCAGATTCTTTCTGTAGGATTCTTTCCATAGTTCATGCAATTTGATTTCTTCAATGAACTTAATAAGAGAATAGTTACATGGTCGAGTGTTGTCTTTGGATCATATATTTGGAGCTGAGTTCCTTATTCAAGGAGATAATGGCAAATTTAAACAGCTGGCGATTCTCTAGGGTCATTAGTATCTTTTTTAAAGGCAGTTCCAAAGATGCAAACCGATTTGCCCTTGAGGTTAAAGTTGAGGGATTGGAAAACCCTTAAAAAGAAGTTTTTCTTTCGATATTCGTTCATTTCGATAACTGCATTCCAGTAATTGGCCACTTCTGTTAGTCCTTTCATTTCAGCAAGATAAATCAAGGCCAATATATCTTTTTTGAAACAACTGCCACCAAATCCAACACTGCTGTTTAAGAATTTGTCTCCGATTCTTGTATCTGCAGCAATGCATTTCCTAACTTATTGGACATCAGCTTCGTATTCCTCGCAAAGAATAGCGATGCTGTTGATGGATGAAACTCTTTGGGCTAAGAAACAGTTGGCCACTAATTTTGAAAGTTCTGAAGAGAATTGATTTGTGAGAATGATCTTTGATTTATCCACATAGGAATAAAGGTTCACCAAATTGTCAATATTTTGGCCAGGCTTTGATCCAATGACAACTCTATCGGGTTTCAGCAAATCATTCACAGCAGTACCTTCTGCTAAAAATTCAGGATTGCTCGTCACGATGTATTTACTAATGTTCTCTTTGATGGAAACGGCTTCAATGATGCCAGTAATCATCTTAGCTGTCCCGATTGGGACAGTTGATTTTTCCACAAGGATAACATTGTCAAGCATAGGATGCTCATTATAGTATCTAACTATGGTTCTAATGGCATTTTCAGTGTAAGACAAGTCATAAGCTTTTCCTTTCTTCTCTCCAAAATTCTTAGTTGGAGTTGGAAGAGCCAAGAAGATAACTTGTACCCCAGCTAAAGCTTCTCCCATGTCATCAGTGAATGATAGATTAACTCCATTGATCTTAATAAGCAGTTCCTAAAGTCCTGGTTCAAAGATTGGAGGTTTATTCTGTTGGCATTGCTTGATTCGAGAGGAGGTGATGTCGTAAACTACAAACTATGTTAGTAATTATTTACCTTGTGATGAGGATTGTGTAAAGCCAAGACTGAGGAAGTAGGAATACCGACAAATCCGGCTCCGAAAGTGGCAATTTTGTAGGATGCCATAGATCTTATTTTTAAATTATGATATTTCGAAAAACGGATCAACTTATATATCAACTATTCGATTAATTTAAAAACTGACGTAAAATTATCTTCAGTAATTGTATTTTGACCAAAACAAGCTCATACCCAATAGAATAAAGCTGACTCTACAAAAACATATCTAAACCGGTCTTTTAATAATTCATGAGGTCTATAACAACAATTCATGAACATAACTCATTTCCATATAAAAATAAAAATAATTTTGAAGATGATTGACTTTGATTAAACTATTATGAGCGAAATACATTAATATGAGTGTATTTTACAATTTTTTATTGTTTATTTCTGGATGTTCAATGCTAAACATTTAGAAATTGGTAGAATATTGATGATAATTTAAAATAATTCAATCCAACTACCATCATATGCAGATCTCTTCGAAAAGATATTACTTTTTAGATGTTTAAAATATTGGAAAATTCATTCAATCTATATTAGAAAGATCTTAAGTTAATAACAATTTTGAATATAATTTATACATTAAACCTGCAATATATTTATCTAATTTTAAAATTCGTGTTTTGCAGGTTTCTTTTGTATTTTCTTGACGCCTGTTTTTTTCTAATTTTTGATGTTCAAATTTTTTTAAACCTAAAATGCAATAGTTTCTCCATTATGGTCATTATTTTGTGTCATTATTTGCTTAAAGTAGTATTTTATTGAATTAAAAGTCAATATAAACTATTGAGAATATATTGCTTTGATATATGGATCCGTCAACAGTTTGATTTGAAGGATATTGGCTCAAAAAAATGTCTTATTAATACAAATTTAATTGTGATTATATAGTTATGATGATTATTCTTCTAATCCTAGTAACGGTAGCTTTGACAAGTTAAGATATCAAACAGAAAAAATGAATTTTAAATAAATTAATGACTCCGCAAATAGCAAATTATGATAAGATAACATTTGATTCGTATCTATTTTAATATTAATATGTTTCTCTATTTTTTTACAAAAACAATCATGCGCGTTGATATCTGACAGGAGGAATTTCGCAGTCTATTTGGTTTAAATCTATTGCAAAAACAAGTATTGATATATATCTTTGATATTATGGGAGAGAATGCTTAATGACTTGAGCAACTGCTTCGCTAATCTATAGGTCAAGCATATTTGGAAGTCTGAAATTGTGAACGCAATAAAGAAATTTATTTTGACAAAAAATAGATTAAATTCTTATTTTTAATCTATCTTAGAATAATAGTTTAAAATTACCTACAGTCATCGGTCCTTTAATATTAATCTTTTGCCACTTATCGAATTCTACATTATTAAGGAATTACTTTCAGGTATTACTTTAATAGGACCCATATAGATGGGATCATAAGTTTTATCTTCTGATAAAATTGGAGAATCTGGTTAACTCATAAAAAAAAACGGTTCGACTAGTGATGCAAGTATATTTGCATGACTGTTTACTTATTTTTTAAGGCAAAATTTAATGATTTAAAGAGCGGCCAATCCTGCAGCAGAAGCAGTGGAAGTTGGAAGCGTAGTTGTTACCCGACACACTTATTTTTAAACATCAAATTTGCTAACTTCCTGAAGTCTATATATCCTGGACTAGATAGAATATTTATTACTCTCAAATTAGTAGATGCCCAAATAAATTTAATGTGATTTTTATCAGGATTTCTATAAGCAAATTTGATAGGATTGGGTCCAATTTATATCGAATCGAGAGTTTTATCTCTTAAATTCAGAATTTACTTTATAAGTTAAGGGCATTATTATTATTTGGAGTTATTCCTTTCAAAATCAAAATTAATTATTTTCATTGTTGATAACAGTTATACAATGCTAATTTTGCTATTTTCTGGCTCTATACTAAACATGCTTGCGTAAATATTGGCTACAGAATGAATGAACTCTATATGAAGAATATCCTAAATATTAAAATGTATTGGAATTGGTAGTCTCTTAAGTCCACTCCAAAACATTACTCCATTTTCAGTTACGTGATCTGGAGGGAAATGTTGTATCAATTTTTGTTTACTGTAATTAAAATTCATCTAGAACATTCTAAGGGCAAGCCAGACACAATTTTTGAAGGATTTTTATAGAAAATGTTTCTGAAGTAATATAATTTCAGTAAGTTTATTGCAATCTTGATATTTTTATAGTTCCTTATAATTGAACTATTTCTTTAAAATTTTACAAAGATCCGTTGACATTATTTAAAAGCTATTGTCAAAGAGACCTATTGAATATGAAGCATTTTGCTTCCAATGATAAGGGAAATGGTTAATTTTAAAATCCATTAATCTTAATTAAGCATTAGTTACTTTTAATTTTCATTAAGAGGAGTATCTGTAAGACTTTTTGTAAAGTAAGGCAAAACAACGCGGCAATTAAATCTTTGACCGCTTGCTCCGACATCAATAATTGGTTTTTCATACCAAACACATTGTTGATCTAAGTAATTGCGAGATGAAGATGAATTAACTGTTGTAACAATGAGGTCGAAATCTTCCCAAAAATTATCATCAAAATGATTTTCTGCCTATGAGCTGACTTTTAGTTTCAAGCATCTTACATTATAATCTTATTTATAATTTTTAAGCCATTTGCAGGCAACTTAGCTTTTATGTTTTCCAATATCTTCTTTTAAAAACATCCATTTTCTATAACTGCTTCTATTTGATAAACTTTCTTCATCAGTAACTGTTAATGTCCCTTTGATGGAAATACCCAGCTGTCCGAAAATCTTTATTAATTAACACCCAATTCCCCCCACCCCAACTAGAAGGCAGTTGCATTTATTCATATTTTACTAAAATTATTTACCGAAAAGAATAGAAGAATCGGATGCAGTGACTTCCTTATCATAAGAAGATACATCATTGAGAATGGATGTAAAGTCATAGGTAAGCCACTGATGAACCGGATTAAACTTACCCATTATCTTAATTATCTCCTGAGCGACAACTCCTGCCCAAAAAGTGGAGCATGGGGATAATTGTATTTCTGCAAATTTGCAAATATTTTTAAAAAAAGAATCAGTTATTTTTACTTCCTTTGAAGTTCGTTTGCTGATCCGCTAAATTTATTGTTTTAAAATGTTAGTTATTGTTAATTAATCTTTATTGTTTAATAGTGACGGCATTTTTGCTTAAATTTCATAAAATTTAAAAAGTGAGTTTAAAGAAATATAATCTATTTCACTTAATGCCGCATTAATTGAATTATCAAGTACTTGTTATTCTGTTGGTTTAAATTGTGCTTTTAAATCCTAAAAAGAAATATTAATCTATCTTTTTATTTTTTTAATTGTTCCGCCACTGGTATACTGAGAATAATTTAAAGTATTGCAAATGCCAAATGTAGAAGGAGATAATACTTTTACTTGATACTATCGATTATTTATTTCACCCATTCCATCCACATTTTAAATTAATATCTCTTCACCTTACTGCAATCCGTGCCTTTATGTGGACGCCTAAATAGTTCCAAACTCATCATTTTTTATTTTTTTTATGTAGAGTATCTATTACTATTCTCCTGAACAATCTATGACAGTATGTTTATCTCCTAAATCCACAAATAAAAAGCCGAACAAAGCTAAAGAACCAGTCCAAAAAAATGATTTCTCATTTTTATGCATTTAACTACTGAGTTAAAATAAATACTAACGATGATAGTAATCGATTATCACCACACAGTCGTATTGTTTAGAACTGAATTAATAGCGTTTTACATTTTATCAATCGAACAGTCTTAGGAAATATTGATAAGGACTCCGCTGCTGATAGTTTTTAGAAAGGAGCTGCAGACTTCGGCTCTTGTCTTTTTTCCAATATGTTCTTTTCTGCACATAAAATTTCGAGACACATCGGTCTCTTTAACTAAATTGGGATCGTACAAAATGATTTATCGAGGTTTCATAAGCGCCAAATTTTTAGCAATTTATGCTCCCAACTGAATGCACTCAGAAATACGCTCGTTACTCCATAAAGAAAGATGCGAAGCTCAGCTATCCTCGAATGAGTGTAGTGACCTAAAGCAGCTATCTGTCCAAAATATCTTTGCTCTTCCTCAAGACTTATATCCTACATTAATAGGAATCGAATATAATTTTCTTTATCTTTGAAAAAACTCTTTTATGAAAAATAATAATAATAAGTTGATTGAATTTCTGACAATAGGACTCAATATTTCAGTGATTGGTGTGAAATTAAAGCAGCTTAATTGCTTATAATAATATTTCATATGACTTACTACTCAATAATGGAAAAGTTATGGTATTAGTCAATAATGAAGACGTCTTTCAAATAAATAGTAAGTCGATCTGCTTTTTAATTAAATTTTATGATTCATATCTATTAAAACTAATTCATTGGTAGAATTACTTTAGCATGCCTAACAGTTTAAGTGTGCGCCTTAAGAAGTGTCTCTTCATCTTTGCTTTGATTAGCCTAATGATATCAATAATCCTAAATCTTCTTTATGGAAAGCAACTATTTTTCCTTGGAATCAACCATATCTACAAATATCAGACGAAGTATGAAAGCCATCTGATGACAAAAATCGAAAACATCATATCAATGATTGGAAAAACTGAGACTATTATTACTATTCTCGTGGCTGTTCACCTCCTTACTTATAAAAAGCTAAGCTCTATTGTTTACATCTTCTATATTACTCTAAATGCATCCTTAATCTCCATTGAAAAGCAGATTTTCTTATAGCCAAGACCATTTTACTATAATTCGAAAATAGACATGCTGGAGTGGAGTTGCCCTGGTAGTTTTGGGTTCCCAAGTGGCCATTCCTGGTACTCAGTGCTGGTTTATGAACCCATTATATCAGATTTCATTGGTAGTAAGGGAAAGAACAAATATTTATTGGCTTTTATCTTGATGGTTGCTATCTTTGTTCCACTGTCTCGTTAGTATCTTGGTTCTCATTCACTGAATCAAGTTTTGTACAGCTTATTCAATTCAATATGCTTCTTAATTCTTTACAAATATGTTTTCCAAAGCGCAATTTATAAATTATTTATTAACTTTCTCCAAGGTGGAATCGCACAAAAAAAGATTGTTATTATATCAATAATCTTTGCTGTGACAATATTAACTTCCTTTTTTTTCTACTCTCTAAATATTAATTTTAGAAATTTCAGTCATAAATATCTCATTCAAATTCACTCTGTCTGCGATAAAAAGTACAGTCACAAGGATATATAAATTAAAACTGGAGCCGCTGGTTCAATCATTGGGCTGGCTTTTGGAATTATTTGTGGATTGATAATTAACAGCTCCTATAAAATAAGAAGATATTTCGAGGTTATTGTTAATTAACAAGTTGTTAATAAGCTTTATTTATACTTAAAAGGAAACTGGAGTTTCAAGCAAAGTAAAGTAAAAGCAATGCAGTACCTAATGTTGAATGCTGTATTAGCAGGCGCACCTATCAGTCTTATGAGTTCAATTGCTGGAAATATATCTAATTTTTATGGCAAATTTATTGTTAAAATGATTTTTTGCTCTCTGTTAGGATTGTCAATTACCTTTTTGATTCCTTTCCTTCTACTACGCTGGAACATAATCGAAATTGAAATGAATTGCAACAATATAAATGAACTTCGAGAGCAAATAATGGAATAAAAGGTCACATAATCCCAATAAACACCTTGATTTTTATGATCATTCATTTTTTCAAAATATTTTGTTTTTTTAGATTAGTATGCCAATCATTATGATTGTGCTTTAATTTTAACCAAGAATTGAAAGAATGGTAAATTAGACAGCAAAAATCAGACCATTCCTTTGCTACGCATAATGTAGAGCACGACAAGACCAATCACTGCTAACACTAGCAGGACGGCTAGGAAGCGAGTACATTTGTTGAGCATGATTCGCCGCAGGATTATTATCAGGCCCTTCTTGGCCCGCTACAGTCTATTCGCCATTTGAATGTTCTATTCGTAAACATTGTCCAACAGTTCGATTTGCCTGTCCAGCTCAACGCGAATGTAAGTGGACACCTCGATTGCCTTCTCAATTCCTTTTTCCGCTCCAAGTAAGTGTTGATCGACTTTCTTTACGAGGGTATAGGCAATATCCAGTCCAACATTATTGCTCAATGGTCCTGTTTCCTGTATTTTATTTGTCGATCCAACAATAACTTCTTTATTAGCTACCTCCTTCGTATTCTGAATTTCTTTTTCCCTCTTGAGTTGATTGGTTGTTTTTTGCTGTTCTTCCAGCCAATCATATTTTGTCTGCGCTGCATTATTTTATTCCAAAAAGATATGATATTCATCCAATAGATTCATAATATTTCTGTACAAATTCTTGTCTCTGTCTTCGTTAGTTATGATTTACTTTTTCTGTATTTGGCGACAGCATCGTTGATTTGCTTTTAATAGAATTAGTAATCGTCCATTTTGCCAAATCAATTTTGAATAATATAAATCGATATTTTAAGATTTCCCCTTTGTTTAATGGATGAAAGAAAATATATTAATTTAAGCCCTGAAACATTCATACTCATCATTTTGGGATATGCATGACTCTGTTTTAAAATTATTTTATTGATTTATAATTTTGATAACTATTAGATATAGCCTCCGAAATATGATATTTTAAATCGACTTAGATAAAAGTAATGGTGAATATTATCTCTATATTTTAATCTTTGTGCAAAAGAGCTTTTTATATCATAATTAATACTTTTAAATGCAAAAAACTAATACTAATGAGATAGAAGCGCCTCTTTGCACACAAAATCATTCAGAAAATTTCATATATTTATGTAAAAGATGTGCGAATAGCAACTTGCCAATAGGAAAAATCTTCTTTTGCTATAAGTGTGATCCAAACTCATTAAATTCTCATATTAGTCACATGACTGAGAGATTCACCCTTTCGAATCAAAAGTTTTTAAACCCATACAATGAATTTAAGTAGCATGTTCGTTCTGTTAATACACTTTTTTTTATTAAATAACTTAGATCCATAAAGGGCAATGAGCATCGTTCATTACAGGAGTGCATGACGTAAATGAAGAATATTTTTGCCTCTAAGAAACCCATTTACTGCAATGCTCTTCTCCCACTCAATATTCCTGGAGAATTAATGCCGTATAACTATCGAAGATGGATTATTGATAATAAGTTTTGGAATAAGCCAACCGTATAATTTTGATTATTTTTAAAATTTATTCATGCAAGTAATTAAATATTATTGAAATAATCATATTTTTGACTTATGTTATAACTCCGATGTAAATTGTCATAGAACTAATTGGATATTTTTAGTAGACATGGTTGGCCAATGCTATATTTTAAGTAATAATGAATATATTCTTTTTTCAAATATATTGGCAGATAAATTTATATTGCTTCTGCAATCATGAGCTAAATTAGTTTTATTTTTGCTTTTATTATTTGATAAATCCTAAAGTAATCTTTTATTATCGAGCTAAGGAATTATATGAAAATTAAGTTTTCCATATTGTTGTAATCATTCTAATTATCCATCAATTTCACCTGCTATCATGAATAGAAGAATCTTTTTAGCTCTCTGCAAGGATGGAATGGTTGTGATAACTGTGAAGATAAAGGGAAAATTTTACAACATTTATTTTTGTTTAAAAAAACAATACATATTTAAATAATGTTGTCTCAATCAAGCTCCGCATCTAAAGACCATGTAGCTCCATCCATATCTCCCGTAATAGCTCCATCCGATCCATTGATCATAGTAAACCCAGAACCAGGAGTCAATTCCACTGCTTGAGATTGACACACACCATTTTCCTCCCCAATGACCTTGAGAGTAATCCTGGATAAATTTGGCATTCTAATGCATATCATTTCCTTTGTAAATGGTTGCTGAATCGATAATGTTGGCCATATCACCATCAATTCCGCCATTTGTGAGCTGGCTGGGGCCATCTGTTCCGATGATATGTGTAAGTTGAGGTTCATCAGCCTCAATACAGAAAGAGATGGTCAAGACAACAAGCAAAATAAGTGTCCTCATGCAAAAATAATTTTGGCTTTTTAAAAAAAAGATTATAATTAAAAAGTATAAGCTATCGATTAATAAAAAAATGTGTTATATGATTATCAGAATTTATTATATTTGAAAAATTATTGAGATGGTTTATAATAATTCCTGATCAATGATCATAAGTTTTTATTGTTGTCTATCTATTTGAAAAAATATATCTTTATGTATAACTCATAATGTTATAATGTGCAACAAGATGATGAATAATTTCCATTTGCTGGGCATATATAGAATTAATTTAGTCACTTATTTTTGCATTAATATTGATAAAATCAATGTAAGACTGACTTAAATGACGACTAACCCAAATAATTTTCACAGTTCGACAGATATTTCATAGATCTACCTCATATGATTAAAAAAGAGGAAAGTAATGAATAATTAAATGGTATTGATTCATTTATTTTGTTAAACCATCATTCTATAGCATTAATTGACGCATTTTTATAGCCACTGATTATACTATTCAATTTCCTGTAAAATTGCACCTCTTCTAATAATTGGGAGCCTTTGGCAAAAAGGACATTTTTATGATATCGAACATTTTTGACAAATAGCTTTTCCACAACATGATTGAATTTATGTCGTTTTCTTGTCAAGACAGATAGTGCACTCAATAGAGCTATGGTCTAGTTCGTAACATCCGTATCTGTTAAATGCAACTACTTTAATTACCCTAAATTTCTCTTAAGCTGGAATGGGCGGGCATAGCGGAACGCATTGAATCATAAACTCACCAAGTTTATTACTTTTTTATATTCCCTGAATTGAGATCATCAGAAAGGTATCTTTTGTCGGTGTTTCACAATCCCATACTTCAAAAAGAATCTAATATTCCTTTGCAAATTTTTTGAATGCAGCTTGCTGTACCTAATTTACTTATTTTCTTTTGAAAGTAAATCAGTGGAGTAAGAATGACATTTAATGTGGTTATCAATACAATAGTTGTTCGGATTGGTCAATTGTTTGCTCACCCATTCAATATTTTTTTCCATATCTTAACGCATTTTTTTGTACATAATCAAAATATAATATAAGATATATTTAATTTAATTTTTAAGTATTTGCAAATTCCTTTGAATTGTATTTGTATTTCGAATAGAATTTCATACATCGATGAATTAAATTCATAATAATCTTAGAGGTATGATTACACTAAAATATAATAATATTAATTATGTATTCATATCATTTTCAAAAGTGAACATATTGAGCAACAACGGCGAATATTGCAAAAGGAACCATTATAATAAACATACCAATCGCAAGATAGAAGATGGTACTCCGTGCAGTTTTCTTTTTTATCACTAGCATGAAATAGAAGTAAGCGGGCAGTAACATGCCGATTGATGATGAGCAAATTGCCCCAACAATGTTAAAGACTGATTCTACATCTTAGACTGAAATGCCTACTCCTATAATTACGAGGTAGATGATGAAAGTATAGAGTAAAAATAGGAGTCTGCTTTTCTTTTTTTAATAATTTCTGTCTTAGTGTTCTATATATAATTGACTGTCTGAATTTTATCCCACCACTACAGGCTTCGTCATTACTAGTTTTATTAAAGCTATAAAATTGTTTCGACATCCAAAGAACATAATTGGAAAAGCAACAAACACTGAAACCAAAAATCCAGCGTTTATGAAGTAGTATATAACTTTATTTGATGTGGCATAGTCAACTGAAAGCAAAAAATTGCCTTGAACTTTTGAGCCTATCAAAGAATATCCTAAAATTCCAACTAGGAGATAGGAAAAAGCACAAATACTCACTCCAGCTAAAGAAGCCATTTTCATTTTATGATCATTGGTATTCTTCATACCTTTGAAGATAGGGAAAAAGTTCATTTGATAGGAAAGAGCCATTAAGATATTAGGAATGGCTGCAGCTGCTGAGAACCAATCTGATGGAAATAAGTCCATTTCATGAGTTACTGTATTATTGTCTGTAACTGTGATGATATAGTAAAAAACAAATGTGATTATGAATGCAGTTATGCCTATGACTCCTATTAAAGCCATAAATTTTAGTTTTTCAATCTTCTTAACGAGAGTAAAGGGAACTTCGATAAATGCGATGACAATGACGATCATATATTCGCTAAAATAAAACTCATCAAGGATTGGATTCCCTTTAAGTAAAGTTTAAAATATATTTTGGCGAATGGTTCTTTTGAAGATAACAATTTCGGCAATACCTATATAAACTTTATTTGTTACAAGTTCCCAGATTGTTGAGAAATATCAAAAGAGATCCAATAGCTTTGGAAATTTTGTGATTATAGATATGGTATAATATAGTCGAGTAATTACTGTGACCAGATAGATTTTTAGCTTTTAGAAGAAGGTCAGCGCTGAATTGGTTGGCAGCAGAGGCAAATATAAATACGATGATTACAAATACTAAGCCACATCTACTAACTGCAAAGGGCAGTCCCAATATTGCTGATCCAATAACTGTTTTGATGATCATTATCACTGTTAGTATAAAACCTAGTTTAAAAGAGGAGTACTGGATTTGGCGGTTTAGATTGAGCTGACATAAACACTTTGCTCACCCTGTTCTTCTCCACTTAGTTGAGCTGGTGCTGTATCTGCATTT
>Ga0302186_10000672_pt1 | contig 30049 bp, 19 predicted proteins | sample II_Bog_E1_2_FD_198782 | JGI IMG/M metagenome (GOLD analysis project Ga0302186, IMG submission 198782) | Peat permafrost microbial communities from Stordalen Mire near Abisko, Sweden - II_Bog_E1_1 | ecosystem: Environmental > Terrestrial > Soil > Wetlands > Peat | place: Sweden: Abisko... | reverse complement strand
ATTTTTTGAATGGATTATTTAAAAAAAAATAAATAATGTTTCAAAAATTAAAAATATTATTTGGAATTAAATAAAGTGAAAATCCGAATGAGTATTATGGACATCACCTCTGTTATTTTTTACAAAATAAACTATTAAATATTTATGAATATCATATTCTTTCGATTTTTAAAGCAATATATTTAAATTTAAGAAAAAAATTAAAATTGAATTCATACCATACACAAAATTTTTGAAATTTTTAAAATAAAGAATTATTAACATTTAATCGTCATCTCTTATCTTGTTTGAATCATTCTTTTTCACACAGATTTTATTCATTTCTACTATTTTTTTCTCTTGATCAATTTTGAAGTCAAATCCCTAAAATCTTTAAATTTTCAAAAAAATTTGAAATACTCACGTAATTAATTTTTTTAGGAGAAAAATTAAAATCTATTTTCTTTACAGCATACTGATCAAGAGATGTAAGATTATTTGAAAATGCATTGTTTTCTTTTTTTTTTTTGTTTCGGTTCGAATCTTCGTATTCTCCACTTTCTAAATTAACAGTAAAAATTTATTAAAACACAAATTTTAACTTTTTAAAAATTCTATCCAATCAGCCACTGCTTTTTCTTGAGTTATGGGATTGCATCGGTCATATTCCTATAAAATTTTAAAAAAATACCAAAATTTCAATTTTTACAAAAATGAAATTTTTCCGCATATTGTCATATTCAATCTCACTAACTACTTCTTGGCTCGTTTTAAAAAAAAACTTTTGGATTTTTTCCGTTGGAATTATATAATTTGTGAAACTTAGAACCAACCCCAAAATATCAGGTAATCTTTCGGAGATAGTTCTGGGAGAATCCCACAAAATTTCATTAAATATCATGCTTCCAGCCTAAATTTTGAACAAATAATAAGAATTTTTTTTTTTTTTTTACCGCCATGAACAAAGGAACAATTTCCAACAAATCAGTCATTTCTTTATTAAGACTGGGCGATATTATTGGAGGTCTCTTATGTCTCTTAATGATCAAATATTTTTCAACCCAATAGTAAATGATCAAAGCTGCTAATGAAATTGGAATCCCTAGAGGTATCAATGGGGCATAAAAAGCAGTGACCCACATTGTTTTAATTAAGATGGGATATTTTCTCCACATTTCTAAATTCGTTCCTTCGAAAGCACTTTACATGATATATTTATTTTAATATGTAGGAAAATAAAAAAATAACCTGTTTGCTTCTGCCTGAGTATATAAAGATTCAACAGATTGCTTTACTATTTCTCTTCGTTTCAATAACTTTAAAAAATAAAAAACGTCAAAAATGTTCATCAGCGGAGGAATTATAGCGTTCGCTAGCAAAACGTCGAACATATCGAAAATTAACCCGTCTTGCAAAAAAAAAAAAAAATATTATTCTTTATGTTGTTGGAGGAAAATTAAACCTGACTCTCCTAATTTCGTTGTCAGAAAATAATGAACCAACAACATGATGATGGCTGTGTTAAAAAATTGGGCCTTTCATAAAATCACTTAAACTTTTATCGGAGAAAATACCAAGGAGAGAGATATGGATATCGATTGATTGAAGTGGGTCGTGCTCGCATGCTTTTCGAATCTTTTCAAAGCAAAAGAAAAATTTAATTAAATCTTTATTATTAAATAATAATAATACAAGGCAAAATTCTTGATAAATATCATCAAGCAAGAATTGACAAAAACGATAAAAAAAGAAGACAAAGCACTTAAAATTCGAATGCCACTTTGAACTCCTAAACTTGTACTATTTTGATAACTTGTTGTAACTGTTGTCTTTGAGTTTTAATGATTGCATTAAAAAATTTTAAATTATATAATTAGATTTTTATGTTTACCTTAGCAACTGAAATTGCCAATATCAAAGCGAAACAAAATGCTAGCAAAAAAAGTGTCGCCATTAAAGTTTTTAACCTTTTTTTGAGTTTTTCTTCATATCTATAACCCAAATTCTCCCAAAGAATATCATTTGGGTCTTTCGCCATTTCAAAAGTTAGGATTTTACCATCCAATTCAATGAAATTATCATCAATGTTTGAACAACAGAAATATTTTTTAAAATTCAAACCCATTTTTGTCAAAAACGTCATTTGATATCTTTTATTAAAAGCTTGTGCCATGGAGATTGTATCAAATGTCACGAAAACAGTTCCACATGTTTTTTCAAGATTTGATCTTAAAATTGTAGCTGATTCTTGTATTTTGTTTGTAAGTTCATTTATTTTCAAGTTGACTTCATCTATGTTTACATTCAGTGGGAATTTTCCATTTTTTTTCCTATATCTTAAATATTTTCTTTTATCATTGGTCAAATTATTTTTCATTCTGAGAAGGTTTATATGATCTCCTATGAAATAAGCTTGGACAACTTTTTTAATTCTTAATTCTTGCAACACCTCCCTTTTTTTCCAATTCAACATGAGAAGTTGTTTTATGTCATTGTCATTATAAATTCCAGGTTGGATATTGCTGATCATTATAGTATAATTAGCAGGTGTTGTGAGACCCCTAATGGATTCTTGTTCTGTTAAGGTTTGTCTTCTTCTGTAAAAATGAATCGCTATTATTATGACCAGAAGACAAGCAAAATTAACCCAACTTTGCATATATAATAAATGATTTGATTTTGATTTGTTAGCCATGCTTAATAATGTTATATAATTAAGACTACATTCTAAATCTGGATAAGTCAGACAATCATTTTGATAATAGTTTGTCACCATGGCGTAAATACCCAGGATAAATACCATTAACAAGAGAACAAACCAAGAAAAGAAGATTAGTTCGAAATATAATGGAAACCCCGGGCCTATAAAACATGAAATTTTTAATTTTTTGCTAATAAACCTAAAAAGGAAAAGTCTGCTCTGTCAGAACATAATGGCAACTCTTCGTTTTCCTTGAATTACAATCAAAATTCCCAAAAAAATTAAAAAAATTTGAACAATTGGAAGACCACAACATTTGCACACTTCGATTTTATTATGAGCATCAATTATGGGGGATGCCACTCTATTTGCTTTCTTTTGACCAATTAACACAATTAAAATGTTTTTCTCTTACAGCGTGCTTCAATGCAAAATCTACATCAGGGGGATACATCTCTGGATCATAACCACCTAAACAAAATTCCAATCACTGGTAAATTATGTAACATTGACCTTCTTTTCTTTCTTCCAAATTGCTCTGATCTTCCAGGAACTTTTGGATTTGATCAATGGCATCTTCGTTTTTTTCAGTATATTGGTTTTTGTCATGCGGAACCTCGGCGAGATTTTCTTGATCTTTTAAAAAATCCTCAATTTTTTTTAAATTTTGAGCCGAAGCATTTGCCATTGTTAATATAAAAATAAAATTTTTTTTTAATTAAAAGACAAAACTTTTTTTTTTAAATTGAAAAACCAAAGAATTTCTTTGTTTCAAATTTTAGAGAATTAAAATGAATTATTACCTAAAAAAAATTATAAAAAACTCGAATAAAATAAATTCAATTTTTAGCAAAAAAACTCAATCAACATTAATTTATGCTATTTACCAAAAATTCTGAATTATTTTGTAAATATTTCGTCTTCGCTTTAGTGAAAATTAATTGCGCTGTTTCCGGACCAGACTGTTTCACCATTTCAGCAAATTCATTTTTCCTTTCGTTTTCATTAAACGATGCTATTAGCAATTTATACGGGTTTTCGAACTCTACGATTTCTCCCCTCTTAACAACCATCACTTTATCATATTCCGCGATTGTCAATAATCTATGAGCGATGGTAAAAACGGTGGATTTTTTAAACTTTTCATTGATTTTTTTCTGAATGAATTCATCACATTTCAAATCGCAAGAAGAAGTTGCTTCATCCAAGACTAAAATCGGGCTATTTCTTAAAAGAGCTCTTGCCAAACATATCATTTGTTTTTGTCCCATGGAAAAAACGCTGGAATTACTAGAAACAAAACTTTCAAGTTTCTTGGGCAACGATTGAATATATTCATATAAATTCACATCATTTAACACATTATTGATCTGTTCCATCGAATATTCATCAAATGGGTCCATATTTTGTCTGATAGTCCCTGAGAACATAAAAGGGTTCTGTGGTATAATTGATATACCACTTCTTAAGGCTTTCAAGCCCATATCCTGAATTAAGATCCCATTGACATATATCTCAGATTGTTTTTCGCATCGCACCATTCCAAATAAAGCCTGAATCAATGAAGATTTGCCTGATCCGGTTCGGCCAACACATCCGATTTTTTCACCTGGTTTTATATGAAAATTGATATTTTTGAGTATCATGTTTCCGTTTTCTCCATATTTGAGAAAAGTGTTTTTAAAAAGGATTTCTCCGATTTTTTCAGGTGGAGAAAATTGAGAAATTGAGTGAAACCCTTTATTCTCATCTTCAATTTGCGAATAGTTGAATAAACGAACCGCGCTGTTCATCATAAGCTCACTGTTTATTAATAAAGTGAAGGCATATTGGATGATTTCGGTCATGAAAATCAAAGAAATCATCGATTGACTTATTAAACCGAGATCTTTCATATAAGGACTGATTTGAATCAAGGCTAAGATCCCAATGAACGAAAATATGATCCCAAAGAATTCCAAGACAAAGCTATAAACCCGAGTTATTGCCCAAAATTGTAGGTTTTTGTTGGAATTTTCTTCAACAATCTTGCAATACTTCTCCTTAAAATTCTCCACTTGATCATAAACTCTTATCGTCAATAATCCAGAGATCGTTGAAGCGAAAAATGAAAATATTGGCCCTCGAGATAATAAATCTAATTTTTTTGATTCAGTTATAATGAGTTTGAAATAATTGTACAGAATTATATATACCCAAATCAATAAAACAGCAGGAATCATCAAATAATAACATGTGTAAAACACTGAAAAAATCAACACACAATAACTTATGAGGAATTCCAAATTATCCCTCATCGTAATCAAAAGCAAAGAGTCTATTATTCCCAAATCATTAGTGAATCGGTTCAATATTCTCCCCACAGGATTTGTATCGAAGAAATTTATTGAAGTTCTTGAAATGCATTCAATGATCGTGTTATGTAATAGAGTGTTTGATCGCAATAAAGGAGTATTAAAAACCTCATATTTAATCAAAGATATTACTAAATAAACCAACAAAAAACTATAGAAACAGAAAAAAACTGTTTCCGGTTGAAGAGAGGAAACCCCAAAAATTCTCATCAATGAGAACCTCACGATTTCAGCTAGAATAAAGAGAAAAACAGCCATTGACATCCAAATTCGATTTCCTTTGCTGAAACCAAGATATTTCTTATATGCGCTGACATTTACTTGAATTTCTTCGGATTCCTCATTAACATACATGGAATTTCTTCTCTTCAACACGAATTCTTTCGTTTCAATATGAAAATTTCTTTTATCTCCACTAGTTTTTTCCTGTATACATTCAAACGAATCATCCTTTTCCTGTGTATTTTCGAAACTCTCAATTTCTAATTTCTTAAGCTCAGGAATGATTTCTTCACTCGATCCATTCAATTGAATTTTCCCTTCATCCATTAAAACTATTCGATCCATCTGATGAATAAACTCTAAATGATGAGTCACCAAAACCACGGTTTTTTCCTTTAATAACCCTTGTTTGAAGATCTTCTCGAACACTAGTTTCGCTACTTTTGAGTCCACACAGGAAAAAGGGTCATCGAGAAGATAAATGTCAGCATTTGCATATAAAGCCCTAGCCAGACATATTCTGATTTTTTGGCCTCCACTTAAAGTGACTCCCTTTTCACCGATTTCAGTAAGATCACCATCTGGGAAACTTTGGAAATCTTCATTTAAAGCGCAGGAAGTTATTACTTCATTATATTTCTCATGGGAATAAATTAAACCGAATAGGATATTTTCTTTGATTGTGCTTGAAAAAATAAAAGGGCTATGTTCTATAAAAGCTATTGAGCCTGAAAGGGTTATGTTGCCTTGATAACGCGGAATTTCATTCAAAAGAGAATAAAGCAAAGAACTTTTGCCTGAGCCGATTTTGCCAAGAACTCCGACCTTTTGACTTTTGTAAATTTCCAAATTAATTTCCTTTAATGTCGCTGAGGAATTCATGTTATCTGACCAGAAACCTGTATAGTTTTTAATTGAAATCATGGGTTTTTCATGATTGTTTAAAGGAAGAAATTGTTGAGAAAGAGAGGAAATTGGATATCCGGAATCTTCTTCGAGAGACAAAATAGCAGCTATTCTTTCGAAAATGTTTTTATATTCCAGCACGGTCAAAGCACCCAACCCGAAATATAAAACTGTGTAAATGCTGATAAAATCAAATAATTGAAATGTTGAGAAAATCGAAGATGTTGAGACCATTTTCCGTTGATTGACAAAATAATGGATTAGAAAAATGGCGGATGATAAAATGAATGGTGTGATTTTGGCCACAATTTTGTTGAGTGAAATTATCAGGTTCATCTTTTTGATCCAGATCAGCTCATCATTTCTAGAATCCGTTATGTTTTTTATGAATGCTGGTTCCCAAGCGTACATTTTAATCGGTCTGATTTCTTCAAGTAGTTCATTCGTCAGATGAATTCTTTTATCCGAGGCTAGGGATTTGTTCCTCACGATTGAAAGATTGAATTTCGCTAACAAAAATTGCAAGAGGAAAACTAACATCAGACAAATCAAAGCGATCATTGAAATCCATCCGAATCTTAAATAAAGCAGAATGGATGAGAGGAAAATCGCGTATGGAGCCATCAATACTGCCAACAGATAGCTAACTTTGTTTTCAAGTATATTCATATCTCCTGATATAATATTGAACAATTTGCCTTGATTGGCGTTATGTAGTGAGGTATATGATAATCTATAGAGCTTATTATAAATTATTGAGAGAAGAGTGAGTTTCAAATGATTTGAAGCCTTGCATAAAAGAAACCAATTATGTTGCCCTGAAAACAAATGCACCAACATTATCGCTAAAATATAGACGGCGTATTGGATGGGAATAAAGATTTCAAAGTTTTCAGGGGATTTCATTTGTTCGGAGATAGAATCTATTAATGCGGCCACCAGAAGCGAATATGTGACCTTTGCAGTATTATCAATTATATATAAAAAGGAACAAAGGAAAAAATCCTTCTTGAAAACCTTCAAAACAATGCAAATCAATTGAATATTAGTGATTTTATTAAGATTTTTCACGAGGATCGCATGCAATTGTTTATGGAATTCATCCACGAATTCTGTTATCTTTTTTTGATTCAAAAGCTTGGGTTTCATTTTGTTTATCAAGGCAAATTTGGCCTGAGCTACGAATTTAAAAAGCTCATAAAAAAACAATTTTTTCAGGAAATTGCCAGTCAAGGTTTTCTTATGACCCTTTTCATTAAAATTGTTGTCTTTTTGAGAAGCAATGTTCAATAATGGGGATTCATCATCGATTTTTACTTCATAATTATTACGTAGATTTAGGTCTTTCATAATTTTTAATAATGCTTTGAGTTTTGAATTTTTTTATTTTTTTATTTAATTAATTTTCATAAATTCAATGAAGTTTTCAAAGACTTTTGCAGTTTTCTTTATTTTCTTTAATTTTCATGATTTCCTCATTTCCTCCACCTCATTGAATTCGAAATTTAAAGAAAATGGAGCTTTGGAAATCTACCCCCTTGAAAACCCCCATGAAATCACATTATCTGAAGATCAGAAAAACGAAGGAAAATCAAAAATCCTCTTTACTCAAGACCCTATGTCTTATTATTATATCTTAGTGACCCCTCCGTTGGAAGGAAATACTAAAGTGGATTTTGATTATGAGATTACTTCCAATAGTTTCATTGTGACGACCAAAGTCCTCTAATTTTTTTAGCCATAAAGCCAAATTTAATAGTGTTTTACAGTCCTCAGCCAAAAATCATTATGAGGCCGTCATCAATTTCATAAAACCAATTCAAGAAAACCTACCCAAACATGTTGAAATTGAAAGTCATGGAGTTGATGGCAGTTTTACATTAACTTTACGAGTTTCCAAGACAATGTAAAATTTCTTCTTTTTTTATAGAGAAAACGACATTTTTGCAAGTCCTAAAAATGGAGAAGAAACCGATACATCAATTAAAACGTTTTATAAGCTAGCTCATGTGAAACCAGCCCCGAAACTTGATTTGAGAAATGATAGTTATGGACTAAAGGATCTCGTGGATTCGATGGATAAAGTTCATCATGAAAAAAGGTTTTTGATGTTTAAAGTGTTTAAATGTTTAGAACTCAGAAGGAGAAGTTGGGAAATCTTTAGTTGGGATGATGAATTCCTTTGAAGATGCTTTATCAAATCCGAACCTCGCAGAAAAATTTAATCAAACTTATTTCTCAACAGACGAAGTCGCACAAGATACCACAAAACAACTCAATAGTAAACTTCAAGAGTTCCTTGGACCTTTAAATGATGCGATAGACATTGGTCATTTATTATTTTTTTATTAGTTGTGAGAAAAGTCTTTAAAATTTCAAAAGATTCGCCGAATAAAGAGGAATTCGCGAAAAACGCGAGCGATGCATTAGCTGCAATTGATAATGGAGATACTAGTAGTTTACAAAATTTACTCAAAAACATTGATACTGAAAAAATGGAGGCGGATGGAAAAAAATCATCGAAAAAGCAAATGAAAGACGAGGCCAAGCAGAAAAAGATGCAAGAGTTCATCAAAAGTAATCAGCCTGACCCTGATTCGACGCAAAGCGATTCAAAGAAGGAAAGTGAAAAAAATAAGGAGGAAAAGAAAAAAGGAGCTGCAGAAAAGAAAAAACAAGCAAAAAAAGATGCAGTGCTTCAAGATGTGGCATTTAATTTTTAATTAAAATAACAAAGATCAAAAACAAAAATTCTATATTTATGAGCTTTTTATTTTAATATTAAAAAAAAAAATAGAAAATAAATTGGTTTTTGATAATATTATTTCAAAGAAAGAAATAATAATAATAATTCGAAAAACAAATTCCCCAAAAAATTAATTCCAAAATTCAAAGTATTTAAAAACCATCTCAGATTAAAATTAGACAAAACTTAAATTTCAAACTCTTTTAAAAAAATCCTGAATTATTGTTATTCATTCCTCCATTATTCATCACATTGTTCCACATTCCTCCTCCCAAACTTTCATTAAAGTTGGGTACATTATTCAAAACATTAAAGATCCCATTTGAAGTGTTGAAAGGATTATAACTATTGTTGTCAATGAATCCCACTTTAGATTCTCCAATGAATTTCCTAATTTCAGAGTCCATCGATCCTTCAGTCAAAACATTTGTTGCATCCTTTAAAACATTCTTTTGACCAAAACCTGGCTCCTCTCCTAAGTATAGCATCTTTTGAGCATCATCATTCAGCCCCCAATCAATGTTAAATCTGGTAATTCTTGGCTTATCAACTAAAATATTCCTTTGGAGCCTTTCTATCATCACCTGAGGTGGGTCATTCATAAGTAGCTCTTCCTCCACATAATTGTTATAAACATAATACCCACATCTGAAGAACTCCTGCTTTCTAAAGGAAATGGTTATAATGATGGCTGTAACTCCTAAAAGGTCCTCTTTGGTCGGAATCAGCTGGTAATTTGGAGGATTGGACTCCATGGAGAATTGCATGACTCCTGGCTGGAGAGAATCCATTGAAAAACAATCAAGGACTTGGTCATATCGTTCGTCTTTGGAAGAACCTATATAAATAAGCTTCCATTCGATTTCTTCTTTGATGGGTTGCATGCATTCGAATGAGATCTTGAAATGGAAGGGGGTCATAAAGGGAGAAGGGTTGTTTTCAACTATGATGTTGAGAATGTTGATGAGGGACATGAGGAATTAGAGCTTTTTTCGAAATTTAAATTTTGCGATTAAAAAATAAAGGAGGGAATTCATATATATATGAGGTGATTTGATTCTTTTTTAAGTGAAATGAAATTACGCTAAAATTCGATTTAAATTTTGGTCTGAATGATAGTTTTTTATGATATTTAATGAGGATTAATTATTGACTTCTATTTAATGAGTTTTCATAGCTTAAAGGAAATAAATTGAATTTTCTTATACTTTGAGAGAAAAAAATCGATTTTTTCTTTAAATATTAATCATCTAATTGGCATAACAGAGCCACTCCTCTCCTGACCCAATGATCCGCTTCTTCTGTTGTGTTCAAATCTAAATACAGCACAAAATTCGTAGAATGTCCAGTCGTCGACAATTCTCCTGCTCTTTGTGATGTCTTATACACCGGACATTTATAAACATTTCCAGGATGATGGTCCTTGATTTGCAAAGGCTCCAACCTATAAAAACGATAAAAACCTACAAAATGTTCATAAATTTTCTTACGAAATCACTGGCATTTGGAAGAAAAGTTCATTCTTTAAAGAATCCTCGACTTCATGTTTTACATTATTCCATCTGGCACCTTGAACAAAAAGCCCATGAATATTAACTCCATGTTCAGGTATTTCTTTCACTTGATTCTCATTGAATTCTCTTATATTTGTTCTAAAAACCAAAGTGTCAATAGGAATGATGTTTTTCCTCGCATAAGTTTGAAGAGCAGCTGTCATAAACCCTTGAGGGAAGAAAAATGAGGAAACCCAATAAGAATCCATTGTTCCTTTTTCCAACCATTTTCCAAAAAACTGCAATCTTTCCACTAGATCAGTCACCCAACTGCCCAAAGACTTCAAAGATAAATAAGACACTTTCGTCCAATTTTCAGGGACTTTCTTATTAAGGAAAGAATAATACATTTTCTCCAATTCAAGACTCATAACCACTAACCCTTTGATTGCTTTTTGTAATTCTCTCAATGAAGTCTTGATAACTTTAATAAGTTTATTGAAACGGTCGACTTCCTGATTCCTGAAGATCTCTAAACATCCAGGTTCTTCGGATTTCGTGAACACAAAAGGCTCTCTGATTTGTTGCTCGATTTCATTGGCGAGTTTCGAAGCTATTTCATCAGGAGTTTCTCCACTGGATCCAGTGCCCACAGTTCTCGGTGAAACTTCCAGTAAAGTGTCCATAAATTCTCTGATGACTTTTTGTTGGAAAGTGATATTAGCGTTGGTGTTCAATCCAAAGACCTCTGGATCATCATCCAATGGTAAATTTCCTATATATTTCTTCACAGAATCTAAAGCTAATTCATATGGTGGATGATAGATATCTGAATTTGTAAAGAAGTATTTCTCTTGCATTACTTTAGGATTGAAATATTTGCTCAACAAAGCCTTGATCAATCTCATATCCTTATCATCAGTAACTCGACCCCCATAATTGATTTCTGCTAAGAGAACATTTAACGCTTTGAATGGGATTTCAGGTTGTTCATCTAAATACATCTTCAATTGCAATTGGCAGGTTTCGAAATCTGAATTCATCCATTCATATGGGATATTCCATCCTATAGCACCAAATTTCCTTCTTTCTAATATAACAGCATGGAAAAAAGCCAAAGAAAACAATAATTTCTTATATTCATATGGTTTCTGACAAGATTCATATTCTTTCTCCTTTACTTCATTAAAAGTCCTGCCAAGATTCGCTTTCAATCCTTTAGGAGGCTCATTAGTCATTTTAATGCCAGATTGTAAAATAGACACTGGGAATTTATTCGTGGGCATCGAAGTCAACCAAAGTCTATATTCTGAATGAGTTTCTGATTCCACTTGATTTTCCTGGATTCGTTCTAATTTCGCAAGCCAACTGATGGCCAAATGACAATTTTGAAGACATACCCAATCTCCATTTCTTCTACCTGCTTTTATCCATTCGGCTGCTATTTCACCTTGTCCTTGACCAAGACTTAACATTTTCAATCTTGAATCCATTTCCTTTTCCTTTGCGAGATCCATTAGATAGATTATGGGATCCGCACCAGGAGAAAGAACGAAGATCAATGGAGTTGTACACGTGGAATCATCAAAACTTGATTTGGGGTCGAAAATCGGAGATTCGATAAACATAGGGCCCAACATGTTTTTGATGAAATATGTTATACAACTCACCATTTTTTCCTCCATCAACGATTTTATCAATAGAAGCTTCTGATAATCATCTAAAACATTATGGAAACTTGGCGGAAATTCACTGATCCATGGATCAGGAGCTTCAAAAATCTTCTGCCAAATTAATGATTCTTCAGGATCTCTCATGGAAGCTGGTAGATTTTTATATACATTACTCAATTCAGCTAATGAAAGGACATTTTTATAGATTTTATCTGACAAATAAGGGATTGGTTCTTGGTTTTCACGGGGTTCTTGGGAAGGTCCTCTTAGGAAGAAATTCCATAAACGAGAAGAAATCCCACCATCAGCCATTTTGATCTTAATAGCCATGAGGAAACTAAACAAAAGTTTATCTTTCTCGAATAAACCTCGACAAATGTTCACATAAAACGATCTCGTGATATCTTCAACGATGATTTTGAGGCGAATCTTTGGATCAGGACTTTGTTCTGAGGCTTCTAATCTTTTCTTAAAGAGTTTGATGAAGAATTCCAACGAATATTGATACATAGGATCTATTAACGATAGATCTGCTATGACGAAATATAACACTGAGCCTCTTTTAGCAATAACTCTATAATCGTTTCTTGCCTCATCGATTTCTTTTGCTGTGATTTTGGATTGTCTCATTCTGGTATTGATAGTTTCTGATGTAATTCGGCTGGCATCCAATGTGTTGATCAATTCTTCATCATCAAGGATCCTCCCTTGAACCTCACTAATTTGTTTCAGGATACGATCTTCTAATTCCTGCAATTGCCGCTTATCTTGACTTATCTGAATGATCAAATTCACTCTCTTTTCCTCCAATTCAATCCTTTCAAATCTCACCACTTCCACCAATAATTGATCCTCTAAACCAGCCAAGGTGACTGTGAAATTAATCAATGTGACTTTTATACTGATTTCAGGCAAATAATGTGGATTCGTCAACTTCGAAGTAATATAAAGCTTGAATTCAGGATTATAAGGCACATCATTATCAGCCAATTTCAAGAAAGTTGTAGGTCCTTTTTTAAATGTCTGCTTCAAAAGAATTGGCTCTAATGCAGGATCCAAAGTCTCCTCGACATTTTCCAATAGACATGGTTGACCAAATCGCACACAATTCTCCAAAGTCTTCAGGAAATTCCCTTCTGTCAATTTAATTATCTGCAAATTATTCTCCTTTTGCAACTTCTTGATCCATTTATTCGCTTGATTTTGTGGGTCGATAATCAAAGGCCATCTTCTGCAATTAAAGATCAAAATCCCGTTTTCTCTGGATAATTTATCTGCCGGCAAACCATTATCTTCCCATTCTCGTATTTGAACCTCTTCACTCAATATTCTTTCCAATGAATAATCATCAGCTGTGGGCATATTTTCCGCTTTACATCTATCAATCCATTTCTTCAATAGATCTCCACGATAATTAGAAGTAAACGGACCTAAATACGCTATAAAAGCTGCTGACAACAATACATTCCCAACCAAATTTTTCTTATCAGATTCTAGACGATCTGCACTTTGTTTCCATCTTTCAGCTTCTGAAGAAAGCCCATTCACGAGCTTTTTGGCTCTTTCCAATTGAATTTCTGCGGTTTTCTGTTGTTGTTTGAGACTTTCCTCTCTATGGACAGAATTGTCAAGATTTCTTTTGAGGTCATTTACTGTATCTTGAATTTCCTTCAAAGCTCCCATTTTCGCAGCCAAAGTTTCTTCCACTTCCTTTAATTTCACTTCTGCTTCCTTTAATTTCTTCTCTTTCGGAGCCACTTCCTTTTTAACCTTCTGGAACTTATCAATGGCAGCAACCCAGACGAAAATACTACTGGCAGCTTCTGAAACTTTAATGATATCAGCCTTATTGAATGTTTTCTTTGAAATGTACACTTCTCTAAGTTTAATGAATCTTTTCTCAGGAACTGTCGAAACATCGAAACTAATCAAATCCTGTGTGAATGTCATTTGACTCATTAATTTCTTCGAATTTTCCCAATCTTCCTTCCAACCGAACAATAAACAAACTGCATACATCACTTCTTTTATTGGATCTGGAGGGACATTATATCCTTTCATTTCACTGATTTGTGCCTTATTAATATCTTTCACAGCATCTTGGGCTGCTTCCAATGCAGGAATTGCCTCTTCTAAATCCTTCTTACAATTATTTCGCAATTCATTGACTTCATCTCTTGTTTGTTGAGCTTCTGAAGCATCCTTGTTACAAATTGCCTCTTGTTCAGAAGCGTATTTATTCTTCACTTCGAGATCTTTCAAAAGCTCAGCGTTTTCCTTTCTTGATTGTTCGAGTTTTGGTTGGAATTCCTCGATTTTCCGTTTCAAACTCTCCACTTCCTCATTGGTTTCCTTCAAAGTCTGTAATCCTACAGTATATTTCCTGATTTTCAAAGGCAATAGGTTCTGTTGGGCTCTTAACATATCAATATAAAGCTTCAGAAGTTCTAAATAACTAGTTGGAGTGGTATAATTTCTCCTTCTCAATTCTTCATAGAACTTCTCACTATAATCTCTCACATTTTGATGGATTTCCACTGAAAGCTTACATAAAGCCTCTCTGAATTCTCCAATATCAAGATGTTCTTGCGATTTATATTCCCGATCCGCAACTGAATATAAAGCCTCATCTGGCCATCTATCATACCAATCAATTGTTGCACAATTGATAATACTAGGGAATTGTCTACATCTGGTTCTTAATCTCTCACCTACAGGTGAAAACGCCAAGACAATATGCAGATTTTCTCTAACTAAATTCACGAAATATTTCAAAACAGAATCTCTGGAATCATGTTTTCCAGCTTCCTTGACCAAAGGCTTCACATCTAGTATGATTTCCTCAAGATCTTCATTAACGAACAAATTAGGCACTTCACCTGTATTCAGAATATTATTAATATCTTCAAGGAATGATTCCTTTATTATTTGGGTATCTGAAAAAAGGAAAACCACTTCCGTATTTTTGGCCCCTGCCAATTTCAATAATTTCTTCATGTCATCTTTCCATTGTGGCTCCTTATAATTCTTCGTGATTTCTATAGAAAAAGTCGTAAATCCTCTAATGAAACCACTCAATCGAGTCAAGGAAGATCGTCCAGAACCACCAACTCCTATTAACAAGGCATTTCCTCTGGTTTGTCTTAAAATTCGACAAATTCTGCTCAAATGATTAATAGCATCCTGGAAAAACACTAGGTTCATAGTTTTTGTGCTATTAATGTTATACATTGTCAGGAAATCTGTGAATTTATTGATGATTTCATTTTGGTTTTCAAGTCGTTGATATTCTTTTGCACTCGAAGTATAATCACCGAAAATTATAGTATTGAATAATGTTTTTTCCGCTTCGAATTCCAAATTCAATTTCAATTGTTCCTGGATTTTCACATAAAACCAATCCCTATCCTTTTCATCGGCTAATCTATCATGAAAGACTCTACAAGCCTCATGAACCCATAACATTATCAAATTCTCCTTATTATGAAGATGTTCATATTTTATCTGCAAAATGCCTTGAAACACCTTTGAAAGATCTCTCAAATTGAAAGTATAATGCGATTTGCTGGGTGTTGGCAATAGATCCTTTGTGATTTTACTATAGATTTCAATACTGCTTCTCACAATGCTGAATGAATATTTATCTAACCCTTGAATCCCACTATCCATCAAAAAACCCTTCAAAATACTATTAAAAATCGTCTCCATACTTCGATTGCTTAAATCAGGCATCCAAAGCATATTAAAATGCCTGAAAAGTCGAGGAGTTATTGAATTTCTACCACCTCCGGGAGGTGCGCAGGAAGTAATAAATATGCAATCTTTCACATTCATGAACACAAGCTGTTTTTTAAGCTCGAAAAACCCACCATGATCAATTATTTGTCTCAACAATTCGACTGGTGGTTGAGCGCCATATTTCTCCAATTGAGGCATATTGACATCATCTATGAAAACAAGCATTTTCTTACCAGATGGAGGACCGATCAAATCCTTCTTTTTCCTGATGAACTTTTCTTTATCCATGAAAAGGTCCTGCAGATTTTTACTGGAGGTTTGTGCGGAAAAGTTCAATGTTGAAAAGGCGAATTCAGACTCTTTGGCAGTGACAAGATATTCTTGGATGATCACTGATTTCCCAACTCCGGTTTCTCCACTGATTAAAACATTGAAGCCTCCGGAAATCAATTTATCAAGCAGGAACTTATGTTTTACAGTATCGGCAGTAGGGACTAAAATATTGAAATATGGGACTTCTTTACGATATTTAAATTCGGTTAAAATATCCGTCCACCGCCTGAATTCTTTCTTCTGGAAATCAATGAAATAATCAAAGACTTCCCCATCGAAAAGGAAGGATGAATAAAGTTTCAGGAACTTTTGTCTCATATGTTGAGAAAATTTAGCTCTAGATAAATCTTGAAGATTGCCACCTGCGCTCCAAATAAATGAAAAAATGAAGATCATATTCACATAATTGTCTATCTCATAAGCGGTCAACTTTTCTATGGCAGCACCTAAAGTCGCCCTCCAATCATCTAACATTACAGTAATTAAATTCAGACAACTTTTCACTAAATTCACATCAACTGAAGGCACCACTTCCCTGCATTCTGTTCTTAAATAATTCATATTTTCATTGAAGAAAGTCCTGACTTTCTCAATTAGATTGATAACATGTGCAGGGACTGGAATTTCCCTTTGTTCTCCTTCAATGTTTTTCTCCTTATTTTTCTCTTTATCTTTTTCTCTTTCCCTATCAACTTCCTTTTCTTTTAAGAAATACCCCCAAGTATCTAATATTGGCTCCCAACCTAATTGATTCGGCTCTAAATATACCATTCCACAACGGGAAACCGTAGCTGGGGAAGCCACTGCCAAATCCTGCACTTCAAAAATCATCGTGAAGGTTTGAGGCAATTTGATTCTTTGCCCATTTGGTAAACAAAGCATCTTATTATCATCCAACACAGTGTTCATGTTTTCTATCCATAAGGCATCCACAGGCCCATCAAAAATGATCCATTTCTTATAATCTGTAGTGTCGACAACTGCATCTCTTACTATTTTGGCTACAATACCATCAGTCCATTCGTTCGTTAAAATGTTGGTAAAGCCAAATAGGGCATTCATAGTGACGGATTTCGGATTTAATTTATAGAGATTCACTTGCTTATGCCAATAATCTTGTGAACCTTCTTTATTTAATTGGGCCAAGGCCTTTGATAATATAGAATAACATTTGGTTTTGCCTGTGCCTGTCACTCCGACAAGCATAACTCCATGTCTGACCTTCATGGTTTCCATCAATTGGAGGATTTTTGTTAGGAAAAGTTTGGGTTTTTGTAATTTTTCAATGTCTAATTGTTCATGAATAGCTCGTTCCAAATCTTTATATTCGATTTTTGGGATTTCAACTTGAGGGAATAAATCTTGAATGATTCCTTGAAACAAAGGTAAATCATGAGAAAGGAATTTTGGAACATTTGAATCTCTCATAGCTCGAATCAAAACCACATCTTCCTTTGTATTCGAATCCGAACGTCTCAAGGCTCCAGCCATAACAAGAACACTTTTCACAGCTCTCATCCCAAAATCATAATGATCTTGTTTCGACAATTGTTCTGAGGAAAGCTTATATAATTGCACCATTTTATTAGCAAGAACCCTAGCAGTTTCGAACCCTTCAGAAAACAAAATGATTTCAGCGATCAAGGCATAATCTGGAATCATCATGGAAATCGGTCTGAATAAAGCCTTGAGATTATCAGGTAATTCAGTACGTCCTGCATATCCAGGGTTCATAGTGATAAAGACTCCGAATCTGAGGTTTAAAGGAATGGTTTTGCCTTCGAATTCAACAGTTGGGTTTTTTAATCTGACAGATGTTTGAATCGTGAGAATTTGTTGCGCTATCACAGAAAGCACTTCTATATCAATTCTGTTGAATTCATCGAAACATGACCATGCTCCACATTGCGCCAAACCGTTGAAGAACCTCCCCATTGTCTTATAATCCAATGAATCTGAACAATTGAACACAACACATTGAATTGCTAAAGCCTTTGCGAGATCTTTTGTGGTTTCAGTCTTTCCAGTCCCGGCTGGACCTTGAGGATTACCCCCGTAATTTAAATGAAGGGCACCTGTTAAAGTCATATAACATTTATCAGTCAAAGGAGTGATGACTAATCTAGGACTATTTCCAAGATATTCATAACCATAGATGAATCTAGTATTAGTTTGACGAACTACACAATTATCAACATCAAAATCCCAATAATATCTCAATTGTTTGGTCCATTCAAAATCATTCACATTCTTAACCTTGGAATTTATCAACATTTCTATCACATCTCTCCCATGGACATCTAAGACCATCAAAGCACCCATCATTGTCCTTTCCAATGTATTCAATTCTCCCCGAACTATCTCGACCATTTTAACCATCAATTCCTTCATAAAATCAAAAAATTCATGTAATCCTTTAGGATTATGTCCTGTCTCAATTTCCAAAATAGCTTTGGTGGCACCTTCAGTCCATTTTATCAGATCCACAGTTAAAACCGGTTGGGCAGGATATGCAAATAACCATTCTCTCCTATCCAAACCATCATCTGGATATTCATGAAACGCCAATTTCGTGATATCATAAATTGTTTTGAACATCATCTCTTGAATCTTCATCAGCCATTGTTCTACTCTATCCTCAGGAAGAATCAACACCGGACTAGAAAAAGGCACCTTTTCAGGCATTATTTCAGGTTCTGCAGATTGCATCGCTATGATTTCTCTTGAATCCTCAACATCCGTGAATCTGATCCTATTGATATTATCAAAACATTTCCTGAGATGGTTTTGAACTGCATGAGGGTTTCTAGTCTGAGAAAGAATTTCCAACAATTCATCGTTTGAAAGGAAATAAAATCTAGGGAAAGCCAATCGTTTGGAATCTAAATAATTTTCAAGGCATTTCTGAATGTCATCTAAAGCCTTGTTATATTGTTGAAACTTCCTCAACAAATCCTCTGAACTGCAACATTCCTGTACATTTGGTCTTTTATGAGTTTTCAACATAATTTCCTTCCAAAACTTATCCACTTGGAAGAATTTCCTGGTTTCTTCAGGCAATTGTTTCTGAATATCTTCAGCATTGAAGATATTTTCTAAATACATCCAATTTCTCTGACAATATAACCATTCATCCAAAATATCACCAATCAACACCAATTTCTTTTCCCATTCCTCCACTTTCTCCTTGATTTCCGCAACAAATCGTGTCCCCAACATTGTTTGGATGCTTACTTGATGGTCATCGAGTGTAGAAATAATTTCATCAACCACTCCAATAACAAATTTATCCTTTGCTTCTCGATAATTGATGACAGTGAAGGTCAAATCAGTCCATTTCTTGCTGATATCATCTAAGTTTTTATCAATAGCGGCTTCTCCAGAAGCTTTGCCTGAAATTTCCTCAATGGCTTCTTTTTTCTCCATGACACCATTAGCTATTAATTCCAAGAAATTGAATGTTTTGCTAGGCTGCCAATTTGGATTCAATGTATGGAAGATTTTCTGCCAATGTCTAGGCTTTAAATCTTTATTGGCCAAGGCTACTATCACTCCCATCATATTAGAAACTTGCTTGACTTCAATGATGAACAAATCAAGAACTTTATCTTTGTTTTCAGCGGAAAGATTCGCGATTCTTTGCTTTAATTCTGCATTGGACTTTTCAAATCCTTTCATATCCTTTTCAATGTCTTCGCTATTCAATCCAAGGAAAGGACTTTTGAACCATTCTTCATGACATCTGGCGAATTTCTCTATATTGGTCCATAAAGTCTTTCTATCATTATATTTCTCCTCGAGTTCCTGAAGATCTTTATTCAAAGGAGGGGTCAATTCCATCAATTTCTGATAATGAGTATAATCCCTATCCTTTGCTTTGTATCTTTCCATAAACTTTTTAATATCCAACAAAGTTGTCTTTATAATATTGATTTCTTTCAATGAATTATTGAGGTCTTTTTCTGATTCATCAAGAACCAATTTGCCTGAATTAACTTGTGCTGTGGTGGACATAATATCGCGTTGAAGGTCTTGAGTGGCCTTTTCAAGCTTCTGCATCATTTCAGGCTTCTTATCCTTTTTGAATTGTTCAGCCTCATCAATTTTTTTCTTCATGTCCTCAAAAGATGTGTTGATTTCATCCAATTGCATTGTATCTGTGGGTTTCAAAGGATTGGTCTCAAATCTTGTACGCAACAAATTATGCATTGTTTCGATTTCAGTCTTTTCTTGTTCGATGACGGATCTTTTGTCTTTGACTTCATTGAGGTTCTCAATGTATTTGGCATATTCGCTGAGAATGTTCGGTTGTTTATTCAGATTTCCCAGATAATCCGTCAAAGTTGTTAAACATTCATTTGATTTAGTAGACATCATGTTATATAGATAATTTTGCATCCATTCTAATCTATTTTTGACATGATTATTCAAGGTCTCACGAATTCGTGATCCATTTACATTGACTATGCCTTTATTGGCTTCAAGGATCTTCTCTTTGATATCTTTCTTCCACGAATTCAATGTCATTATAATCGCCTTGATCTCTTCAAGAGAATGATCATCCTTTTCCCAATTCGATTGGTTCCAAGAGGAAGTATCTAAAAAGATAGGTCTGCAAAGTTCATAGTTCTGACTGACGAATTTCTGTGCTTCTGAGAAATCTTGTATTATTTTATGATTGATATCTTCCTTCACACTTTGATATTCAACGGATTCCAAAATAATCAATTGAATATCGGGATAAATCGCGTTGCCGATTATCTTCAGAAAAGGATCGAACCCTGCTTGATTTTCTATTATTCGAGTTGTGGTCTTCATGATTTTAACCATATCCTCTAAAATCATCATCAAAGTCTCAGTGATTTCCCTTTCATCAGGATAGAAAGACATATTGGTCAAATCGAAATTCACGATGGAATTGAACAAACCACCAGATTTTCTCTGTTCTTTCTTGATTTCTTCCAGGAAACATTGAATGCTTAAAGAATTGGTCTTAACCAATGTTTCAATCGTGATATAATCTACCAATCTGATAAAGTTCCTTAATTTCGACTTATCCTGTTTCGCAAGTTCCAAATGCCTTATTCTTTCCTCCTTCTCCTTTCGAATCACATTCATTGGTTTCTGTTTCATTTGTTTTCCGAATCTTGTGTCCTCTAAATCCGTGGATTCTTTAATCATGGTTCGATCAACCACTTCCTTGCAAGCTGCTTCACACATTTGAACCAATTTCTCCACCACTTGATCATAATGTCTCGTTGCATCATTTCGGGCTTTCTTTTGATCACCTTTGAAGGATTCAACCTCCCAATTGGTGTTTTGGGTCATCAAATTTGAGGAAATTGTTTTGGTCAATTGAAGATCATAAATCAATTTGTTCATTTCCATCAAATGGGAAGCAAAGGCCGGCTTGCCTAAATAACAATTCTGAATGAGCCGATTGCGGGTTTTGAAATAGATTCGATAACGGACATTTGCTTTCCAAATATTGAAGATTTTGGCTTTTGTAAATTTTAAGAATTTTATTCATAATTTTTAAAAAGTTTAGATAAAATTACTAATGGCATAATGTTTGAAGAAATGAATATTGGAGAGAATGTTGAACAAAACAGATTCATGCATCCATTCTGAAAGAGTCACGACTTCAGTTGAGGCATCGACATCAGTTTCTGCAAATAAAATTAAAAGCGAGGCAGTTAAGAACGCATAAACATTGATAAAATTTCGTAAAAAAACAAAAAAAACTCTAAAATCTAAAAAAATTATTATAATTTACTTAGTCGCTTGTGTTTTTCTGTGAAACAATGCACGATCCCATGCGCGGATATCGTATAATATTCATTCAAAGTCACTTCCTTCTGATGTTCACTGGTTCGGATGACTTTCAAATCATAGGGTCTGAAGATAAAGCTAGCCATTGAGGAATCTCTAATGCAATTGATGAATTTGATCGGAGTGCTATTGCCATATTTCGCGAAAAACGATATCGCATCCTCTCCAGTCTTGATTGTGTTGAGCATCTCGTTCACTGCTGCGTCCACAAAAAAGGCACTTTGAATCTTATTGCCTTGTTTCTTGTTCTTCTCATCGAAAACACTCCCAACTACTTTATAATAATTGATGTTTTGGGCCTCTTCTTCCTCATCATTGGCCTTTTCAAGTTCCATCGCCTCGTTTTCTTCATATTTCAACTCCAATTGCTTCTGGGCTTCCAATTGACGCAGCTTTTCTTCATCGAGTTTCTCTTGTTTCTTATGCTCTTCTTCTTTCTTGATTTGGCTGGGCAGTTTCAGATTGTATTCTTCCAATTCAGCCTGAGGATTTATTCATAAAATCAAAAAATTAAAGAAAAAAAGAACCTCTGTGTTGAATTTGTAAAGAGATTTGTAGAGAGCAGTGTCGGTTTGAGGAACAGCTATTATAAGAAAAAAGGGGGGTTTAAAGAAAAAAAGGAGTTGGTACTTAGCAGAAAAGGATTACGGTTGAGTTTCTGTTGTTTCTGTTTTTCGTCACGTTTTTTGACGAGTTTATTGTACTAAGGAAGGAAAATAAGGGATGAGAAGGGAGAAAAAAGTCTTACATCGATATTTTCGGTCCTGAAGTTTAGCTTTTGTTTCATTTTTTTAAATAAAAAAACTAATTTGAAATTATTAAGTTATAAAATTATTCAAAATTTATATTCTGACATAAATCCTTTAATTTTCTAAAAAAACCTTTATTTTATTTCTTCTTTCTAATATTTATTAATTATTATTATTTTAGTTATGTTTCAAATTTGCACATTTTAAATTTTGAGTTTTTAAATAAAACCCATCATATTTTCTAACTCGAATTCTCAACAAATTCCATATTTACAATCCTAATTCCTCAATCTTTAATTCCCCCAGCTCCATCAATCTCAAATACTCTTTATTTATAGTCCGAACATCAGCATATTCCTGAACTTTCTTCAAATATTTATAAAGGTATTTCAATTCCTCATCGTTTTTGTCGCTTTGCCATTCCAATAAAGGAATCCCGTTATCCAATTGGAAACTGAAACTATGAGCCAAATTATCCACGATTATCATCTCCTTGAGGTTCCTGTTTTGGAAAATCCTCAGATCTTTGATAATAAACCCGTTTTTTGTGTTCATCGTGGAGTTTTTATTGAAAATCTGTTGAATTCGATTGTTCGGGTCGATTTTCGATATAATTGATTTCGCATAAAGCTCCGAAGAAGCCGTAAAAACGTAAATTTCAAAGAATTTGCTGACTTTTTCCAAGAATTTCGTGCAATAAGGCCTCACATTGAACCCGATCTAATAATATATTTTATTGTAAAAATGATGGAGATTTTTACTTTTTTTATAGAAATGTCATCCCTTATTTCCAATATAATCTCGGGATTCTCCATCAAATTGCAAGAATGTATCAAGGTTTCATCCAGATCCATAAACAAAGTCTTTTTATGATCTAAAAGAAAAATTGCAACCCAGGAAAACTTAAGATTTTCAACCTTTTTTCTCCGTTAATATGATTCCTCGCTCCTCCAGGAACGTGTTCGTGGGTTGTGTGAGTTTCTTCGCATAAACCACTCCTTTATAAGTCAACAAGAGATGTTTTTTGAATAGGTTTTCTTCGATTTCAGGTGCGAATATCAGGTTTCTAAACTTGTGCTTATCAATTTGGCTAAGTTTTGGAGATAAAATCTCGTGAAATCTGAGAATTTTCTTATCATTTGCACCTTCATTCCAGTTTACATTTTTCATTTTATCAAGTTCCTTTTTCTTTCTTATAATTTTCATCAAAGGTGATTCCTCTTCCATTATTGGCTTTAAAAAATCTTTGTTTTCTGATGTTTTTTTGTTTAAATTTTCCATGTTTTTCTCTTGTTTGTTAATTTTTAGAAAAAGACTGGGCTTACAAATATTGGCTTGAAACCTCTTTTCGGAAAGACAACTACTACCTTCGATTTTAATCTTTGGATCAAAATATGCTGAATTTTCTTGATTTGCCTTTTTCTTGGCTTCTGGGGAAGTGTTCGGAGGATTTTCAATCAGCCTTTCTTCTAAGGAAGAAAATGAAGACCACGAATTAGTTGAATTGTTGGAATAGTTATGAAGAGATTCTGCTTGCAAATTTAGAAGAGGCAGTTTTTCTAAAGTTTTTTTTTGCAATTGCATCTTCATTAGTTGAGTTGGAGAAAAAACCTTGCGAGGAGTTTTAACAGGGCTCATTTCAGGATCCTCCTCGTTGAAGTCGACTGAAGAATGACAGATTTTTGAAGGGAATTTTTGCATGGGATGCAAGATTAATTTTAATTTTCTGAAAAAATAATAATTTTTGCACTGTACTAACTCTAAATAGTTTTAATTATTCGTTCATAATCGGCAAAAAAATCATTTTTTTCTGAAAATTATTGAAAATTAAATATTTTTAAAGAAAAAGAAAATACCATCTTTATTTTGAATTTTTGATTTTTTATTTATAAAACTTTCAAAAGATTATCCACTTTTCAAAATATTAATTCCCATTGAAAATAAAAATCCTATGAAAAACACTCCTTTAACCGAACAACCCGATGAATTTTCCCTGAAAATGCAGGAAATCCAAGAAACCAAAAAATACCTAGAGAACTTGTTGCCTTCAAAAGACTTCAAGCCCCGTGATTCCTATCAATTCTCTTTTCAAGGTTCCCAAGTTTCAAAGCCTGAGCCATCCAATCAGAAAAACGATCCCTCTTTTTTAACTAGATTTGATGCTAAAAATCCGATTTACCAATATCTGAAGGCAGAAAATAAGTTATATTTGTTGGAAAGATTGGAAGAGGAGGAGAAATCAAAGGAAAATAAAGAAAACCAAAACAATGAGAAGGTTTTACGCGAAAATTTCCAAATGATCAAGGAAATCACAGAGCAAAATGATTTTCTTCAGAAGGAAACTTTGAATTTGAAGAAAAAGCTACTTGAGCAGGACTTACGATACAAGCAGACAATTAAGGAATTGCACCAGGATTCAGTTGCTTTGGTGCAGAAAAAAGATGATATGAAGAAAAAAGATCGTGAGTTGCTTGAAAATGAGATCGGTTCTTTGCATTCGCAATTAAAGATTGCGGAGGCAAGAGTAAAAGATTCTAAGGAAGAAGTTCAGACGTTAAAAAAGGAAAAGAAGATGGAGATTAAGGAATTAGATGAACAAATATGCAACTTGAGAATAGAAGGAGAGAAGTTTAAAGAGAAAGAGAAGTTTTATGAAGGAATGCATGAGAAAATGTTGGGATTGGAAAAGACCATAGAGAAATTGAAAGAAATGATCGATCTATTGAATGAAAAGTGGACAAATAAATATAATCTATTATTGAAGGATTTGTCTGAGAAAACGACATTAAAAATAGATGCATGGACGAAGGAAAAAATGAAATCTTTTGAAGGGGTTTTCACAGGTTTGGAGAAAAAAATATCACAGCAATGTGAGATGGAATTGAAAAGAGTGAAGGAAAATTATGAAGTTAAAAAGGAATTAGAAGCTGAAATTCAAGGATTTATTGGAGCAATTGACACTTTGAAGGTTGAAAGTGATAATAAAATTAGCAAGATGAAAAAGGAACACAAAACAGACGTAGCAGAAGTTGAGGACCTTCTGACTGAGAAAACAATAAAATATGATGAATTGATGGAGATGAAAAAAGAGTTGGAGAAAAACCATGACATCTTGGAGAAAGAAAATGAGATATTGAAAACCAATGTTTCTGATTTGGAGAAGGAGAACAAAGAGAAGCAAATAGAAAATGAGAAAGCAAAAGATTTGTTGAGCCAATTGAAAGAAAATTATGAAAACTTGCAAAAAGTAATGGAAAAAATAACCAAAGAAAATCAGGAATTACAGAAAAAACAAAACGAGCAAATTGAAAACTTCCTTAAAGAAAAAGAAGAGCAAAACCAACTATTCAAAGAAAAACTCAAAATAGAACAAGAAGAGGAAATTAAAAAAATAGAGACAGATATCTCTAAAACGATCAGAGAAATAAATAAAACTTGTGACAATAAAGTCAATGAATTATTAGAGAAAAATCAAGCACTATTACAAGAATATGAAACTCTGAAAAAGGTCTTTCAAGATAAAGATCAAGAAAATGAAGAAAATAAGAAGGCAGTTCAAAAATTTTCTTTCGAAATAGAAGAAAAAAACAAATTGGAAAATCAAAACGAAACCAAAGAAAGTCCCTCCAACAAATCCAAAGATAATGAAGACTCCGAGAAAAAATTACAATCAACTCTTATTGAGCTTAAGCGGGTCAAAGAAGAAAATGAAAATCTTCAGATGCACAAATCCAATGAAAGTGAAGAAACTGAGAAAAAAATCCAACTCAACATAAATGAACTGGCACAAATTAAGGAAGAAAATGCTAATCTTAAGAAACAAATTGAAAATTTGAATCAGGAACATAAAGATGAAATCCTCAAACAACATCTTGCTTCCCAAGTTCAAATGGCAAGTTTAATGGACCAGATAAATGGATTAACTAATGCTCTTAATAATGAGAAAAGTATGAGGTCTTCTCAGAAAGTTAGCTTTGAAGAATCCAAGAAGATTGAAAGTCCTCATAGCGATAGAAAATCTTTAACTAATGATAAAAAGGATGAAAGTTCCTTCTCAAAAATGGCTGCTAAACAAGGTGAAACTCCTGTCGTCAAGCCCACTGAAACTAATCCAATTGTTCCAAATATTGAAAATAAAAACAAAGAAGTTCCAGCTGAAAAAAAGTCACCGAATAAAGAAAATTCTTCTGAAACCCAGGAAAAGAATTCTCCTCAGAAAGACAACAACAAGAAATAATTTTATTAAGAAAAAGTCAATCAAAACCATTTAAGTTTATAAAAATATAAAAAAGAAAAATTAAAGCTTTTTCTTCTGATCCAGATATTTATAAATCAAATTCTTCAAAGTCTTGATTGAAGGCAACCGAAATAAAATCGGTGGTTTCATGAATCTCGTCGAAAATAATTCCATTTCATCAATTTCTTCCTCTAATAACTCCAAATCCTTTAAATCGCTATTCGCTTTTATTTCCATGGTATTCGAAGTTGTTCCCTTTTTATCTTTCAATACCATTACCCATTTTTTCACACCTTTCCATTGAATTCTTTCCTTTTTTTATATTTTTTCTCAAAAAACTCATAATTTTATCGAAAAAACCTCATGAGTTTTCGAATATTTTTGCTCGTTATTGATGTAATTCGTGAGATTATTTTTCCATTTACTCTGAATATCGATGAAATATTTAAAAATTATGGATTCCTGCAATTCCCTAAAAATAATTCTATCAAATTTATTCAAAATTATAGAGATAAAACTTGGTTTTCAGGTTATTCGCATTCATTTTTTCCTTTTCCCTGATCCCATGTGAATCTATATACGCTCTAAACTCCTGACTATTTTCGAAGAAGACCCTGTTCCATAGGACTTTCAAATTATCAAGGAAAACCTTCTGTTTTTTCTTGAAATTCTTGAACGAATTCTTGATTTTTTCAACTATAATAAATTTCACTCTTTTATTTCAATAAATTGATTACTTTCTTCTCTATATTCAATAAGTTTGGTGTTCCAACCAATTAACAACGCAGTTTTCTTCAGAAAATCAACAAAGATCTTTTTCGCATGTATTTTGATGAGTCTTTTTTGTTGATAAGCGAAATATTTACAACTCATCACAGAATCCCAACTCATTCTAATGAATTTCTCAGGTCCTCTCGCTTTATGCAATAAGACCCATTCATCCCATGCTTGTCGATAGACAATCAATTGTTTACTGCGTATTTTCCTTGTGATAATTTCGCGTAAATACATACGACGTATGAAATCTATCATCACCATCAAATTCAATAATTTGAGCCATTTCAATTGTTGTTCTTGCTTTCTTATGGCGTTCCGTTTCTCTGAAATCAGCTTTTGTTTAATCAAATGGATCATTTCTCGACGTTCAAAATCGTCTTTCTTCTTTTGTAACATGTTCGCCTCTATCACACGTTTTTTCATAAGAACTGTTGTGATTTGCTTAGCGGATTGGACCTTGTTTTTAGAGTTTTAAGTGAGGTTTTGAAGATTTATTTATTTTTCATTAACCCGCTTGAGATTTCGATCCACAACCTTTTTTTCAGGCCGAAAATCCATGACTGTCTTAATATTTGTCTTGATTTTACTCACACCTCCGCAAAGTTTCAGCATTTTTTCTCTTCTTTTCATAAAGATTCGTCCTTTTTCAATTAATTTTACATTAACATAATGTTTTTTTGTTTCAAATTTACTAATGTCTTCGTTTAAAATATCACGGTTTAATTGGGCGATAGTGAATTTCTCCTGGGTTTTCACCCTTCTAGTATTATTCATAGGGCCTCCATCCATGTTATTCCCCGAATCAATGATTGGACCTTCATATTTCGCATTATTTTTCGCGAATTCAACCTTCGCAACAAGTTTCAACTTAACTTGACTATAAATTGTCAGGAATAAATGATCCACATTGAATTTCTTTTGTCTTTTCTCATCATATATTTTCAAACTTCTACCCTATTTCATTATTAAATTTCTTGGTTAATTGAAAAAAAAATTTACTTCATGAAAATCGTCACTGTTGAATCTATTTGGTTTTTTAGTTTTCGTAGAATAGAAGATCTTCAAATATTGTGTCCCCGCAAGCCCAAGAAAGCCTTTTAACTTTTAAAATTAAACTAAAATCAAAAAATGAGACCTATTCTCACTGGACTTCGACGATTTCTCATTTCCAAATAGAAATATTGAAACCCATATTGATTTAGTTCGAAGCCTTTATTCATCCCTTCTCTCAATTCTATGTTTATTCAATTAATTTATCTGTAAAAAACAAATAAAAGCTACCGAAAATCTCATGTTCTTCAAAAGAATTTCTATGATTTAATTGTTCCTCTTCTTCTAATTCGAGTCCTATTTTCTGATGTTCCTTTTCCATCATTTCCTCATATTTTTCCAATGTATTGCATGATTCTGATGGTAGAATCAAAGTTTCTGTTCTCCGGGAAATGGCAGATAACACTCTCATTTTCTGGAGAAAGTCTTCATTTTGAATCTTCGTATATTGAGAAACCATTTGAAAAGGATCTTCTTTTTTTGTTTTCTTGGAAACTTTCTTCTTGAAAATGGAAATTGCAACAGAGGATTTTGGGCTCACCCCTTCAATAAATTGAAGATTTTCATCTTTGAAAGCAGTTGGTTTATTGCCGGTGGTAAAAGGTCTGGCTTTAAAATTAATAGACTCAATGGGAGTTTCAGCCGAAAATATTCGATTTATGCTTTTGTTTTGCGAATAGTCTTTACTTTGAGTGAGGGGGATTGAAGCATCCAGGAAAAAATTGTTGATGCCTTTCTGCATGAGTTTACCTGTGGAAATGGGTTGGTTTTTTGGCGAAACTGGATTTTCATCATAAATCGGTGAAAGAATTGAAAAATTATAAGGAGGGTTCGAAGTCTTGGTGGTCAGAGTCTTTGTGGGAAAGGATTTTACTTTATCTAATGATTCTGTTTTCAGTTTCATTGAATTTTAATTAATTTTTTTTTTTTAATTTTCCAAAAAAAATAATTGGAAAAGAAGAAGAATTTGGACTATTTAGAGAAGTTCAAGGATAAAGTGACAAGTTAAGAAGAAGAGAAGGAAGAAAATTTTAAATTTTGATTTTTATTTAATTTCTTTTAATCTGTATTCTAATAATCAATATTTTTTATTTTTAATTTTTGTTTTTAAAAATTTAAATATTTTTTTTTTTTTTTAAATTTCGCATAATTTTTCAATAAAACCGAAATTTTCTTAATTTTGCAATAAAATAAATTCCCTAGAAAATATCATCGCATCTGCTCTTAACGATTATTTAAATTATTCAAAACCTAAAAAT
>Ga0302186_10000668_pt1 | contig 30116 bp, 18 predicted proteins | sample II_Bog_E1_2_FD_198782 | JGI IMG/M metagenome (GOLD analysis project Ga0302186, IMG submission 198782) | Peat permafrost microbial communities from Stordalen Mire near Abisko, Sweden - II_Bog_E1_1 | ecosystem: Environmental > Terrestrial > Soil > Wetlands > Peat | place: Sweden: Abisko... | reverse complement strand
TGAGCTAAATTAAATTATCAAAACAAATTGAAATTAGATAGATTGAGAGAAAAGAGGATATTCTAAAGAAATCAACTGTGCTATAAAACTCTCATGTAAGCAAGAGCAAAAGCTATACTAAATTTGAACCATCAGAATTTACGCAAGAGGAGATGCAGCAAATCAAGATCATCATCAAGAAACAAAAACGATTTGAGCGTAACCTAATAGACAAAGAGAATGAATTAAATAAGTGGGTGTTATAGCAACAGAAATCATAATAGTAGCTAAGAAAACAATAGTTACTTGAAAAATGTTAATAAAGGAAAAAGTAATTGAAAAAATAAAGATAAGAACTGGAGTAGAAAAAACTTAAAAGACAAAAATAACTGGAAGAGGAAATTGAGAAGATTAAGCAAATTAAAGAAAGAAAGAAATTATATGAAAAACTTTAGGAAGAATGGAATAAAAAACAGCTCAATGAATAGGAGTAAAAAATAAAAAATTGGAATTAATAGAAACATAAAAAACTAATCGATAAAAAATAAATTGAGGACCATTAAAAAAAATATCTATAGTTAAAGAATGAAAAGGCAATTCAGCGGCAAAAGACAGTTGAATAAGTTTTATCAAAAAGTAAGCTGCATTTGCCTTTTGGTCCTTCTAAATTTTTGCAATCAATTAAAAGATAAGAGGAGGAATTAGCGTTATTGGAGAAAGAAAAAATAATTTAGAAAGAAAATCATGTTGCACAAAAAAAGATATACAGTAAGCAAGTTAAAGAGATATTTTTCCCAAAGATTAAGCAATAAAAACAAGAGACTGAGAGAGATTAAAAAGATTTAAGCAACATATCCATGAAAGAGCCACTAAAATCTGACTAATATTACAAGCTCGGAAATGATTATATGAGATATGCCCACTAAAAAATAACCAGAGATCAAATTTAAAAAGATAAGCAGTCTTTGTAAATACCTTCTGAAAATGGAGGCTACTCTGCTTTTTACAAAAATTATTTAAAAGAGTTGAAAGGATAGGGAAATAAGAAGAGATATACTGTCAAGGATTTTTAACGCACGCTTAGCAATCCTCAACTCAGTTCAGTTGATAAGTTAAAAAAAGTAAAGAGAATGATGTAGGAAAAGTAAAAGCAAGTGAAAAAGAGTGACACTGAATTAATAGATGCAATTAAAGCTAAAATGACTATCTTAAAAGAATTAATTCGTTGATACGTAGTATTTTAGTGATCTACATTTTTTACTAGAATTTATTATTTCCTCTTGTTTATTTACCATTGGTTTTATTTATTATCAACTAAAATAATTGAATAACTAAGTTGTTTTTTAATTTTTTACAGATGCATTATGAAAGAACAAACGATAAGAGGTATTCATTAAATTGAGAACTTAAATAAAATGCTTGACTGAAATTAATTGTTATTAATTGTTTGCAATAAGATATCCAACAAATTATTAATGAATTTCTATAAATATAATTTGATACGATTTCTTGTTTATAAAAAGTATTAAATTCGTCCTAGACTACTTGATTGTTGATATAATTTGATTAGCATTAAAAGAGGAAATTACATGCCTATAAGAAAAAAAACTATCATCATTTAAACTATAAACCATAAAACTGCAACTATCTAAGTTGACGAGGAGATGACTGGATATCAGCTCAAAGAATATATCTTTCACAATGTATCCCAAATTCTTGAGATCTGGAAAATGAAGTTATCTTATGCCGGAGCCAATATATAAAACGATAAAGCTCTCTCTTCTTATAGAGTAGTGTCTGGCAATTAAATGAAAATTACTCAATCAAAAGCCGATATTGATTAGATTCACGGGATAATTGTTGCATATGAACCAGACCCAGTAACCTTGGAGGAAAAAACAGCAAGAATGCCCTGTGGGCATCTTATTGGTCGAGACTGCTTAACCTAATATATGAGGAGTTTACTAAAAAACAATATTTATAAAATAGTTTGCCCCAACCCGAAGGCGGATGGGGATAAATGCTAAATGGAGTGGAAATATACTCTCTGTCGTAAAATAGGAGTATTTACGAAGGAATAGATCATAGAGTTTGAAACTGGTCTTACCAAAAATTGGATAAAGGAGCAAACATTTTAATGTCCGAGCTGCCATTGTGATATTGATAAAGGAAATCTTCAATCAAATAGAGTAAAGTGTCCAAATTGCAAATATGGGGATTTTTGTTGCGTTTGCTTAAAACCTTGGACGAGGAAATAATTTGACTTCTGCGGAAATTCTGATTGCAATATTGCCGAGTAACTTTTAATTAAAGATAATTGGGATAAAAAGTTTTTACTTCAAGCAGAAGGAAAGAGTATTGAGATTAAAGGACCGAAATATAGAATATGTCCAAAATGTTCTGTGTTAATTTAACATACAACTGGATGCAAACATATGCAATGTGCAAACTGCAAAAATAGTTTTTGTTGGATCTGTCTCTAAATTAAGGAAAATATATGGAAATGTGGATCATATAATGCCTATTGTGGAAAGGTAGCCCAAATACAGAAAGTGTTAAAAAAATCTTGAAAGTAAAAAATTTAAAGATATTGTATTTCTTTATAATTTTATATTAAATTATCAACAAACAAGCAATAAACTTGCCTTGGTAATATCCATCTTTTCGATAATGTTATATTTTAATTTGAGTATTATCTCCTAATATCCATAGAGAATGATCTTGATATCACAAACAAATTAAGGTTTGATTAAATAACCTTTATATTAACATGGTGAGTGAAATAAATCCTTATTATACTTGATAAATAAACGAATGTAATATAAATAATTAATTGATTTTAAAAAATAAATAAAAATTATAAAATGAAATACAAAATTAAATTAATAAGTATATTTTAAATTATATAAAATAATAGTTTAGGGTATATCTCTATCTATTAGTAATATTCAATCATTGCTCTCCAGCATAAAATATCTGTACGTAGTATACTTGCTCTTAAAGCGCTGAGTAATACAGAATGAGCTGAAATTTTTGCCAATTTGGCGAATCAAATGATCTCTAAATGGACTATAAGTTACACTTCTACGTGATAAGGAGGAGGTAGACAATGTGGAGAATTAAACAGCTACATTATCTCAATCTAGTTTAGTTATTATTAAAATTTTTTATTCTCATCCTACATTCGTACATGCTCATGCCCTCCGTTGGGAAAACTCATGTTAGGATTGTATTTGTAGCTTTTTAGATAACTACAAAATTCGTAATGAGGAGGAAGTTTAGGTGCATTTTTAGCAAACTCTTCCACTCCTTGGAAAGTGGTTTCGCGATCAGTATTGTCTTCCTTATTCACAGTTTATTATTTTTTACTTCGTTGCAATAAGATTACTTTTTAGCCTTGTCTATAAGGGGATGGAAATTGGTTGTATCGATATAGTTATTGATATTACCATTTGCATCGGGAATACTTGGGTCTTCAGGAGAAAAACGCCATTCCCCATCAACAATGAATTTGTATCTGAATTAGGTCGGTGCTACTGATGCAGTCCGCGCGGAAGTTGCTGTTGTTAAATGAACTAGTTACGATTGTTATGGAAAACTCATCGCCCTGTTTCTAAAGGGGTATGGTTTGTTTCCACTTATAGAAGGAACCTGTCAGCAAAACTTGATTGCCGCCATAGTTCCATGTAAACTTTGCTAGGACATCAGAATCTTTGATCATGGATTTATCATCTGTTTTGATATCGATTTCTCTGCATACATAATTGTTAACCCTGAGCTGTTAATAAAATTGATGGTGTTGTTGAGACTATTATTTTTCTGAAATGAGCTTTTGGAAGCAGGGGTTCCCATCTAATAATATTTATGTTTTAAACTATTACATTCATAATCCAATAATCACATGTTTTATCCCCCTATTCAATCCTCTTACAAGAAAAAAATCGGAATGCAATTAAATAATATTAATTTTAAATACATTCTAGTAATCTAATGCTACATATTTATCTTTGAAATTCGTGCTTGAATACCAAGTCTATTCAGTTATTAGGATCATAATTTTATTATTTTGGAATCATATCAAGTTTAGTGCATTACATTCTTGGCAGTTTACTTATCAATTTATCGTCAATAATACTCATAGACTTTTATTATTTCTTATTTTTGATTTAATGATAACTCAATTATAAAGACATTCAATCCTCATTTTGGGCTGGTTGCTTTCTATAAAAAGTTCCAAACTTGATTTTAATTTATATTTATCGAAACAACTGCTGTGGATAAGTTTTTAATAAAGATATTGACCTAAACAGTGAACTTCTTAAATAGTAAAATTTCTCAATTGTTGTTAGGAATTTAGTTCGTTAATGAGAACGTTTAAAATTTAATTAAACTATAATATAAAGAAAAAATGCTTAATCCCCATCACAATATCAATATTAATATCTCCTATAATATGCCTCTATAAAAAACGGTTAAATCTCGGTCCAGCAAAAGACCGAGCAAGCCAATTAAAAATAATGTCGCTCAAATTCTTGACGCAAACGATATTGATCATAAAAATATTCGCCGGAATAACGAAAATAATATCAAAAAGTCTAACTAAAACAAGAATGTTCAGGATAGTAAAAAATCACATAAGAAAAAAATATGTAACAGAAGCACTCTCACTCCAGATATATTCAAAGATTTTAGAATCAAGACTGATGGGCCGGCAACAGAAGCTGACGTTGGCTCCACCTTTAAAAAGGAGACTAAATCCAAATATCATTATCGTAGTACACAACCTGCTATTGGCAAGCCTCAACTTATAAAAAAAGTAACTTTGAATAAATCATCAAAAACAACTAAGGAAGTACATATGAATTCTTGTTCCTTAGACTGGAAAAAAATTCCAAACTAGCTTAACGAACATATAATTTCTCAATCAGCCAGCGGAGGAATCAAGAAAAAGCGTGCACATTCCACATTTGCAAAAGATGATAAAGTGGTATCAAAGTTGCTAAACATAAGTCTACTTGCTTCAGAACTAGGAGGGAGCATGCCTATGACAAGCGATCGAAAAAGTGGAGAATCTTCGCATTCTAAAGCATTTAAAGAGTGCATGACCAGTATAGATATGCGAATAATTCGTAGTATGCAGAATGATGTTCCTTTCTTTGCACAAAAAGAAGCTCATTAAGACGTCATTAGAACTATTTTAAGAAGTAACAATATCTCCCTTGAATGTTTAACTAGAAAAGTCGTTTTTCTTCAGCGGTTATGGAGGAAAAAACAGAAAAACAGTATCATCAACATCTATAAATCCATTTTTAAACAAGCTACAGTTAAATTCGCTAAGAAAGATAAGTTCGAAGATGTAAGTGAAATTGCTCTTTAGTCTATGAGGTCCAACTCACAGCAAGACTTTGAACTATTTACCAACTATAATTTGGCTTCAACTCTTAAGAAAAGTCAAGAGAGTAGTCGCAAAAATAGTTAGGAGAACAGCTTTACTGAGTTCAATTATCATATGAGATGGATCGAAGAGAATGAGAGTTAAGAAACAGGCCGTAATGCAAATAAATAGTAGGGCCTTAATATAAATAAATATCGTCAACTTGTTAGGGAAACAATCAATAAAAATAATGAAAATAGTAGTAAGGCTGACTCTAAATCAAAGTCACCTGAGGAAGAAGAGGGAAGACAGGAACACTGGAGCCGTATTAACAAAAAGATAGCTAATGCCATGTCTGAAAATAAGGGCGGTCTCGATTCCAAATTGCTTCTTGATGAACTCATCAAGCAGTCAAACTTAAACAAAAAATGGATCTAAGATAGTACTCCTGTCAGCTAAAAATCATAGATCAAAGTAATTCCAATTAGTGACCCCTAGTTTCACCCAGCTTTATCTATCTAGTAATACACCCCTTCAAATGAAGATTTTCCCCATGAGTCAAACCAACTCGCAACTGGATCGAAATCAAATGATGATTCTTTTGATTCACAGCAAGAGTATGATAAAAACAAATATTAAAATATATCTGCATAGAAAAATTCGTAAGAGTAAGTGATTGTTGTTAAAAAAGGATAATAAGCAGTAAAATTAAATTTCAACCAGTTTAAAGGCAACATTTCATCATAAGCTAACTAAAAACAATAAATATTTCAGGAGAGCATGGATGTGAGATGGATGAATGAGCAAATTTTACAAAATGATAAAGTTGTTAAATCATACCTGGATTGTGGATTAAATGATTTTGGAATTAATTTTAATTAAAAGATACTGAAGAGAGATGAACCAATTGATGTCATTAAATAGGAATAGGAATGTCATTCAGAGAACGATAGCAATATTTACTCAGAAGATTAGGCAATAGGTGCCAGATTTGAAAGAGCTAATCTTAATATTCTCAGGAAAAGTAAAGATATGGATCAGGAAATAGAGCCTGTGCCTAAACTTATGAAACCACAAGCTTAAGAAATGGTTGAAGTGGTCATTAACTTTCTTATCTGCGAATTTACAAACGGTAATACTATTTTGATTCAGACATATCAATTATCCTCAAGAAGAGTGTTATTCCTCCTGTCTAAAAAAAACATGCTCCACCAATAAATCGTCTTGCAGGAATTGCCACTGACTACACTACTATTCAGGAGTATTTAACCAAATTACTTAATTTCATCACAAGTATATTATCCTCGATATAGGTGATGAAAAGATATTAATCAAGATTATTGAAAATATTAATAAAGATATAGCTCCGAGCTCTCTCTAAATTTTATCATATCTCAGGCCAGAACCAAATGAAGGACACCCACCAATGATGTCGGAAAACTAAGGATCAGATTTTGACGAGGAGGAAGGTTTATTTGTTGTTCCTTCTGAAATATTTTAATAGTTAGAGCAGAAACTAGAAATAGAATATAAAACTAAGAATAATAAGTAGTTGAGACCCAACATAAAAACATTTATGAATTTTTGGCACAGAGGCATCTTCGAAAGTTACAACGAATGTCTTGATTATTAGCGACCTTTCGGTATTGAAGGTAAGCCATATGAATGGGTCACTGAAACCAAGATGATGAAGCCCATTAAAAGGCAACAAATTATCCAACATCTTAATAAAGCTTCTAATCGATTGATGGAATTAGCACAGATTGTCAGTGGAATTATCTTTTAAAAACCAGACTCTCCCTTTGCCGAGGCAGATTTGAATGAAGAGCAAATGCACATGATGAATGAAGAGAGGCTTTCTCGTATTTTAGCTACCTAACTCATTTAAAACGAGCAATCTTGGGTGAACTATAACGATGAATTGGCATAATTAGAGGTCGAGTTATCTCATATGATTGAAGAACGTCTCTTTGCCTAGTGTAATGCGGAGCTAAAGAAATTGCAGCGCCGCAGAAAAGTTATTGCTGAGTAAAGTGCGATGGAGGATCCTGTTATTTTCGATCTGGAAGAACTGTGACTTCTCTCACTCATATTTTCATCTCTCTATCTAAAATTTAAATGATATAAAAGAGTGATATATTTAATGATGTAAATAAGCTAAAAGTTAGAAAATGATAAATTGATATGATTGCCATAATCTGGCAAATAATTGATGCATAATTAATCGTTGTGAGTATTTAAGAAAAGATTAAAATCAATATAGAATTAATAAGTTTTATATTTTTCTGCCAATAAGATAGCATTTAACAGCTATAATAATATTATATGCTAACGATACATTCTCCTAAATTTTCAGCCTCCAGCAAGCCAGACCTTTTGCACAGCAAGCTCAGCCCATCTTTTAGGAATAAAAGGATACCTTCTGCTCAGGATCACTACTCTTATGATTCTAATAATATCAAAAATTCTAAGACGGAATCCCCTTCTAAGTTTTCATAGTAGGTTCTTCGACGGAAAAGTCAGTTTGGTGAAAATAATCCAAACCTCATAAACAATAATCCGCCATTAAAAAAAAGTAAATAAAAGGATACACAAAACATTATTGATTCTATTCATTACTTAAAGTAATAGTACAAAACTTTAAAATAGGCTTACAAGGAGTTGATTCAGTAGAAAATTAAAAATACTGATGAGATTAAGAAAATCAAAAGTGAGAACGGCCGGTTAAAAGTAGAATCTGAAAAGTATCAAAAATAAAATGAAAAATTAAGAGTGCAAATAGAGCTATCAAAGCAGTAAAATGAGCGAACTAGAAGAGAATACAGCAAACTGTTGGAAGTGTAGAAATTTAGGACTAAAAAATTGGAGTAAAGTTTATATTAAAAAGGTATACCATTATTTATTTAGAGCAATATATCAATCAGACCTTGCTTAAAATTAGAACAGAAGGAGATTAATCTGATAATTTCTTCAAGAATACATTAATACATCAAAGTTATCCTGAAAATAATAAAATAGAAGAAGTATCCTTGACTATTAGCCAAGATAAATCAGTTGTTCCAGAAAAAGATAAAAGTCAAATCAATCAAAGTCAGTTTCTAAGTTTTTCATTGACATCGGTGCTAGAAGAATCGACATACAAAGAACCGACAGCAAAGAGGGGAAAATAGCATGTAAAAGTTCTTTCTGAACTGGTCAACAGAAATTAGGAGTAAATAAAAATCGGAGAGGTGAAATCTACAAAAAATAAAGACGTAAACTATAATTTCAAAAAATTTCGCAAATAATTGGTGCCAAAGTTGGACTTAACTAACGAAATTAAGGATTCAAAGCAAAATTTAGCCTTAAACAATTTGGGCAACTTGCTGAATCCAAAAACCCCTCTGGGTATATAAAAGAAGGGTTCTAAAAATAAGCCCATTAAGAGTTTTAGAAAAAAGGACGAGTAAAAATAGGTCAGTAATGGTGATTTGAAGCATGCCAAGAAGAAGAGTAAGAAACTAATCAATTTGAGCAGCAACTAATGAGTTATTATCCACTATAGTATTGATTTTCGTATTTATTGACAATTATTTGAATACTCCATTCCAAAATCTTTTTCTTTATTTTAAATATTAAAATTGATTATTTTATAGTCATTAAATTAAATTTATGGGCAAACAGCACGGAACCCTCGCAAAGGCAGGTAAAGTTAGAAAGCAAACTCCTAAAGTTGCCAGAATTGAGAAGGCCAGGAAACCCAGAGGACGCGCTTACAAGAGAATTCTCTATAAAAAAAATTTTGCTCCTCTAGTGCCTGGACAAAAGAAGAGAACACCCAACTGGAACGCTGGTAGACCAGAAGTCCCTCCTACCCAAAAATGATCGTATTATAATCAATATATTGGATAGCTTTCACTCGTTAACAGTATTATGACTGAGCAATTTCCCAGCACTTGTAAACTATTATTTTTAAGTCAATTATGATATAGAAACAGAGTACAATATCCTCAAAACTATTTGTGAGTGTTTTTGTTTGATATTTAATGGGAGGTTTTAATATTTATACTCCTGAAGCTATTTCTTCAGAATAATCTTTAATTTTGATTATTACTTGCCAATTCATTAATTCTTTCATAAATATCAAGATTGACTAAAAATTAATCAATGATGAAGAATGAATCTTTTACACAATGTATATCAAATTTTGAAGTTGAGTGCAAAAATTAAAATATTAAAAGTGATATATCAAAATATGTACACAAACAATCAGCCAGGATTTCCAAGGAATTTTGATTCACTCTATGAAATTGCAGCGAGTTAACAGCCAGTGAGTATACCCAATCACAACTAACTTACTACCAACGGAGTTTGTAAAAAATTCATCCATGGAAAATGTCGTCTTTCAGATAATTGTCCTCATCCTCATGATAAAAGCAAGATAAAACCATGCAATAAATTTGAGAGTACTGGTCAATGCGGTTATGGTGATAAGTGCAACTTTAGTCACGACCTGAAGATATGTCCAGATTTCATGAAATAAAAATGTGAAAAAGGTGAGCACTGTTCCTACCGTCATGTCTACAAAAGTTGCCCTAATTTTGATATGGGCTTTTGCATCCTTGGCAAGAGCTGCAAATTCAAGCATATTGTTCGCAAACTTTGCTGGGATTACATGTATGGATTTTGCTAAAAGGGTGGTAAATGTGCAGACTATCACCCCAAAATTTTTGTCGAGGAAGACTTTGTAGGCACCAAAAAACTATTTGAACAGCTTTCAAAGAGTGATCCACAGTACTATATTTGCAACTATTGCGCTCAAATTGGGCATAAAGTGAGTAAATGTCCCAAAAGGGTGTAAATCGAGCCAAAAGATGTATTTAAATGCGGCCTGTGTGGAAATGTTCACTCTTTTGCAGATGATTGCAACTATATCGCTTGATTAAGATCTAATTTGTAATTCTATTCCAGAATCAGTCCACTTAATGTAATTAAAATTTAGCCTGATTCTAATTGAAAGATCCTTTAAAATATTATTATATCTATCTTCCAAATTTTTATCTATTAAACTTAATTGAATCTTATCTTATCTTTTGCTAAAATAATTTAAATACGATGCTTTCTATTTTCAAAATTTCTGCGTTATTATAAATTCTTTTTTTTGATATTTTTAATAATCTCATGAAACTATTAAAATTAACTTGATTTAATTATTTTATAAATACAAAAATAATAGTATTATACATATTGTATTAACATTTACATTAAAATGGCCATCAAACCGCATATTTTGGTAGTGCTATTTTACTGTTATACATGTAAACTTGAGATGGAGAAAAGGTCATGGGGCAGAAGCTTGTTTTTTATTCATTTCTTAATTTTTATAGAAGCTATACGATCTTCTTGGGGTTTTCAGTGAATTCCATTGCTTACTATTCCTATTAGGTGTATGCTTAACTAAACTTATTTTGCTACTTATAATTATGAGGAGGTGTATCTACATCAAAATCTATAGGATTGCTTTTCACAAGACCTTTAATGGGCTGAGGAAAAAATAGAGTGTTACTAGCATTACTCGAAGCCACCATTTTTCGTTAATATTTATTCATGTACAGGGATTTGATGGCGTTTATAATAAGATGGCTATAGGTTTTCAATTTATACTCATACATATCCTCGCAGCGTTCAATTATATTTTCTATTTTTTCAAGCAATTTTTATGACTCTTCTCCTTCCCAAATTTAATCTTCTATTTCTCCTCTTCTGAAAATCAGCGAATATCGTAAATCAGCAAATATTTCATGAAGAAACTCTTCTCTACTTAATAGTTAGTGATTTGCTCCATACTTGTTCAATATTATTTGCATTTCCTTAAGAGTTATTTTTTACTGGTAAGTTCCATTCCAATCTTCTTGATAAAATATAGAATCTGCTCTATAAATTTTACCGATTTTAATGAGTAAATCTTAAAAGTTTTTTTTATCAATGCTTAAAGGAAGAGCAATCGTGAACAAATGTTTGAATTTTTCAATGAGATTATGAAATAATGCTAATAATTGAATGAAAATTTGACTATTGCCATATAAGATACTTCTTTTCCTATCATGACTCTAGCTGTAGCTATAATTTTTTTATGTTTTATGATTTCTTAATATTGACTTCTATCTTTATTGAAGACTCTATAAATCTTCAAGGAGATAAGATTTTATTTCATTGAACTTGATGCACTAATTTTATAACTCTTGATTGCTGGTGCTTAATTTTTTAAATAAAAATCGAACTAAATTAGCTAAACTTTAAGTTTTTACATCATATTTTTATTCGAATAACTCAACCATCTTTTGAAATTTCATGCGATCCTATTTTAAATAATTTTTCTTTATTTTTTTGAAGCGAATCTTCGTTGTTTGTTCTCCTTTTATTTGTTAAAAACATGATTACTTGCTGATAAATAATTCCATTAGCTCTGATAGCATATTCATGAATGGTTTGTCAATTTTTAGTGTTTAGCATTGAATACAATTTTAAGGTTTGGCCGGTCTATTAATTCTTGGAGAAGTAGGCATTGACATTTTGCTGGGCTGATGTATAAAGCGAGTTTCCAAATCTTCGTTTTCTTTTCTCAAAGTTATTTTAAATTGTTTTAGCTCACCTAAAGTTTCTTCCTGATATTTCATCATTTTTTTGAAAGAAAGATGATTAATTAGCTTAGTGCAGTCAGTATTTCTTTGGATGCTTTGTGCCAAGTAGGAAACATGCTTAAATTTCTACTCTTTCAATTGTTATTGATCCACCTATTTTCGGATATTTCGCAAATTTTTCTTGAGTTCTCCAACCGAATTTTATAATCTATTGATTTCCTCATCCAGATTTTATTTTTATTTTTAAATGACTAAAATATCAGTCTTCACTTCATCGAAATGGCATTCATTAGTAGTGTTTCTCTTTATAGTTAAACGAGATAAACTCGAAGCAGCACGGAAATGAGTGTGTTTTGTTTTGTTTTTTACGGATTTCTGAAGTTCTTATTTTTTTAATCTCTTAGCATTTGATTATTGCTTCACTTGAGATAACAAATTTTTAAGCTACTCCAAGTTGCTGTCACAATTGTCTTTGGGTTTGTTCTCATAAATTAGGTGGAACTTGAACTAATTAAAGAGTTCTTTGAGTTTTTGTTCATCAAGCGTTGATCTTTGATGCATTATATGCTATTTTATTATTCGATTCTTAGAAATATATACTATGATATTTCATCCAAACCAATTTAACTATCTTTTTTGTGGTTGCTTATTTTAACTCGACTAACATAATACTTTAATTTAGCATAAGATTTTTATTGTAGAAAATATTTATTCGAAAATAAACTCGATTGTTTTTTTCCTAATTAAATAATGAAGACCAATAACTAGAAATTAAAAAATACAAAATAATCACTCCTTGAAGTTTAAACTATCTGGACAAGGCGTTTAATTACTTTACCATCCACAAATATCATGCTCCACATCTTATAGAAATATCTTCTTATGTTGAGAAACAGATTTTTTATATTTATATCTTGTAACTATTTACTAAGGCTAAATCAAAGTTTATTCTCTTTCTTATCTGACATGCTAGTTTGTTTTGATAGGTTTTCTCTTCTATTTCACTTAGAGTTTTACCTTTATTCCAGCTAAATTATCATGTGATTTATTCTCATTCTTTATGTCAGCTAGGCTAGTGATATTTTAATTTATTTAAAATTAGGGCTAGTTTTTTAGCTATTATATATCATCTTTCTTATTTATGAATTCTTTTATTTTGAATTCAGGTTGCTTATATCCTTAAAGACTCATTTTAATAAAATCTGGTACTCTCACATCCGTAACACTTCTTTTTATCTTTATGAACTTTCTGCCTGAGATAATTTTTGCTTCAATTTTTTATGCATTTTCATTAATTTTTGATTCCAGTTCATTATTGATTTACAGATCATTTTTAAATTTTTTACTTGATTTATTCCTAAATTATTATGATTTTATCTTTATGAGTGGATCTATTGTTCGTACGCTCAATTTTGTTTTTGGCAGAAAAACATATTGACTATTTCTTCGTTTTTTATCAATTATTTCTTCTAATTTATCATCTGAAAGCATTTCTTTTTTATCAAATTCATCTTTACTTTTTTATTGGATTTTCTATTCGGGAATTTTTGTGGTTTGAAACTGCCCTTGAGAAACAAATTCTTCATTGTTGATCTTCTTATTTGATTATTTTAGGAGCCCTTTTTCCTCTTTAAATTAATTTCCAATAAACAATAGTTTATAGTGTTTATTCAAAAGAGATGATTCTTTATACTTTACGTATGATTATTAATTTTACTAGTTTCTTGGAATAGTTCGTGCATGCTTGTCAGACTGAGCATAATTAGTAAAGAATTGTATTGATTGCTTATTGATTGCATTGAATTCAGTTTTGTTATTTTTGAAATTAGACTGGGTTGGTCGCTTGGGAGCTGTATTTGGCTTTAGCTATAGGATATCATTCACTATGTTTGCTAAATTATAATGATTTTCGCAATAAGGAGATCTTTAAAAATTTAATTTAGTGATCTGCTTTTGATTACTATCAAAATTGTTATAAGAATAGGCTCTACCAATTGGTTATATGTTTGTGTGGCGGTGAAGTTGGCGTGATTTAATTTCTCCCAAATTATGCATCTATCGTTTATCCAATTATTAACAATATAACTTTGGTCATTAAAACGAAGAAGGACAATACAATAATTTTATTAATCACCATTTGAGTTAATGAGTCCCTTAAAATTGAAATAATTGTGATAGTCTATCTAGTTAATCAAATCATTGTAAAACAACTTAAGAACCATAGATAAATTAAATACAAAAATGATGCCAATTATGATTTAATGTAAGAAATATTTATATTTTATTTGCCTAGATTGGCTTTATTATTGCTGACTAATCGTTCAAATTAATGCCTCATCGTAAATCATGCACGAGTGATCTTAAAAGCCTTCATCTGGAAAGGCAATAAATCAATCGTTGTGACAGAATCTTCTGAATTAATCAGATTGTTCCATTTACTTTTTATGTCTTCAGTTAATTCAGCAAAAGTCTTTAGAAGTAGTCTCTAATTTTCAGGCATTTAATTCAATTTGGATTATTCATTCCAAGAATATTGTTTCTTTTTCCAATCTTCGGCCAATTGATTTGCAGCTAATGTCTGTTCCACAGCTTTCCATTCATTTCCCAAACTAACAGACACCTTAATTATTAAATTTTTACCTTATTGAGAGTATTAGTATTATGTAATCTTAGCAAATAAGATCCGTCAGTGAAAGGTCTAAGATACAGTTTAACAGCATCAGGAACAGATATGGGTGCAGGGCGAATTGATTTAGATGAAAAAGTATTACTTGAGCTGGGAGAGAAAATAGGCTGAATTCTTTGGTCAATCCATTTTTGTACTTGCCTAAACTGATCACCAAAGACGACATAATGTCTTACAAGCTGTCTCAGACCTTCGCCATCCTTATCAAGTTCATTGAGAGGTTCTCCAACTCCTCTTCCATCATCTTTCAACAATCTTCTATGAATCATGATTTCAATTTCTCCTTATTTAAGTACACTGCCTCCTTGACTCCTATCAGTCAAGATAGTGACTGTTCGATTGTTATTGATGTTTTTCATCTTAATGAAAGAGTTAATAGGATAGTAGTTTCCGGCAGTTGGTTCATTCACTTCGTATCTCCAAGTTGGTCTATAGTTCAAAATTCTTGTTTGCTCTTCCAGACCCATTGAGTCAGTGTAAAAAGTTTTATTGTTTGCATACTTTGTCTGGAAATTGAGAGTTACTTCCTTACCCTTGCCATCAGCAATAGGAATGCTATCAACGAAAGTTTCAATCACGAATCCATATTTCCTCACATAGTCGGCAATCTTTGAGAAATAAACTCGAGTAGTAGTTTTATCATTTTATAATACAACTGCTGCAGTCGTGGAGGCTATATATTAGAAGATGTACCATCACAATAATAAATCTTTTTAAGGGTAGAGTACTCTTTTGATTCATCGTCAACTGGTCTAAAGATATAAGCTCCCGAAGCTTGTCCAACTCCCGTCCAACCAGTATAGAAGTTATATAAAATTTTGAAGGATTCAATAACTCCATTAATTGTAAGTTCAAAAGTTTGGTTTCCTTTGATAATTTTTAATTTATCGCTGCCGAGATTAAATTCATGAATCTGTTCAGAAATAGTAAGTTCTTTCAGAACTTGTGGCTTTGCACTACCACCACTGCTTACAGGGACGAGTTTGACGTAAGAATTGCTGGACTGATCAAAATCAAGACTAAAAATAAGCTCGCAATCGTTAGCATCTTTTACGTTAGCACAAATAATGTCACCAGCGATATTAGTATTGGCAAGGCTAACAATGTTAAGCTCTTTTGGATAGGCTTTCAGTCTAATGATGTAACTGCCAGCAGCACCAGGATTATAAAAGCTTATAAGGACTGTTTTACCAGCCTTCAATTTTTCACTTAAGCCAGTTTGAGCTCCAGTTTCATTCCAAAACAAGTTAAAATATAGGTCTTGGCTGTTGACTGTTTATCCAACTTCAGTTTTGATTTCCTCAGCCTTTATATCCTTGTAAAGACTATTGAATTTGTTAATGGCTCTAAGACTAGTGGCAACGTAATCATCAGTGACTTTTTGTTTAGCAGTTCCTGCAACTGCATCATGATGCTGGAGAATGCCCAAAGCCATTTCAAGCTCGAAGATATTATCTTAAATTTGCTTGGTATTTCCCCTGACTGTAGCTGAAGAGTTGCTGATTTTCAGTTCCGAGATATGTTTTCTAACAGCTTGAGTAAATCTGCTGAAATCCTTCACAAATCCCTTTAAAGCCACTCTAGAAGTGAAGTATCCAGTCCAAAAAGCATTGGCATTATCAGCATATGGGAAGAAGTCATCGTTCTTCACAGGATAGGTGGCTTTTTCCTTCTGAATTGCATCAATATAGACACTGGGAGTCGAGTAAATCACTTTGATTCCATATTCTGGTTTGCTGTTAATGTATTTTAGCAATTTATCAATATTCTTATACCACATTCTAGAATTTGTGTATTGGAAATCTTCTCCTAAAGTGTGGAGCAAGTTAGTGGTGCGATAGTGATTTGCCATCGATTTGAAATAGTCCACGAATAAAGTTGATCGGGCATCTACATTGTAGTCTTCAAGAGTAGGGTCATCTTTTATTGGTTAATCGCGACAGACATCATCGAAGCAAAATCCTGGAGGTGGACTGTAGTGGTAAAAATTGACATGAGTAAACATAAATGTGCTTTTATCTCCAGTATATTGAAGAGGTCTCCAGATCATTTCCATGGTTTTGTTTTCAAGTCGATATCTTTTGTCTTGGTAGTCGATTCTGGCAAAAAAGAAAGCCTGAAATCCCATTTGACTAAAAAGTGAAGCAGAAGAAGAGTGATGACCAAAAGGATCGATATGCCAGGCTACAGTTGGTACATAGTTTAATGTTTCCTTAAGCCATCTCAAACCAACTGCCATATTATCAATAAAATCTTCATAGTACATGTTAGCTTCATCAGACATACACCAGCCTCCATTGATGAATTCTAGCTGTCCATTGGCTACAAGTGTTTTCATCTGCTGTTTTTGTTTATCAGTGGCTTGATTCCACCACCGATAAAGAAAGGCCATTTCAACGATGGAAAATTTGTATTCAGGATGATCAGACAGTTCGCTTACCACTGTATCTATAGTATATTGCACTCCTGCAAACTGAGTGCGCATATCTCCACCATAGAAGTAGTTGTCGACTGTTTTAAGCCATCCGACATCATCATGAGAATGGGGGATAAGATGAACAGTGAGAGCAGGTCCATTCTGAGGGTACTATTAATGGTGATGCTATTTAAGCATTTCTTCATCTTGAAACCTGAGTGCAGATTGTGAGCAGATCAAAAGAACTGCCAAAAGAATAAGGGCAAAGATATATCTTGTAGTCATTATTCTCCAATAATAATTAAGTGAATCTCCATCCTATTGATAAGAATTATACTACTATTTATTGAATAACTTTATAAAAGCAACAAAGATTCATTTCAACACAAATGTTCTTTACTATAAATAGAAAATAAATCTTTCGTGATATAACATCAAATATGAACAGGCTTTTTGTTGCGAAGCTCACTTTTTAGGATTTGAATATCTTTCATTAATTCTGCACTCATTCCTGTCATCTCTCCTCCCTTTAATTTTTGAAGATTTGATTAGAGTGTACGAAATTTCTACAGGATAAACACTCTGCGGCTATTTTTTATGGCGTTGGATGGATTTTGACGATAATTGAAGCCATTTTTATCATGTACTCCTTCCGAGGGCTATCTTCTATGATAAGAAGATTCCGGTCCCCTTCGAGTAGTAAAAGGAGCGTAACCTAAAAGACTAGCATTTTACTGCCTGTAGTCTCTGTCAGTTCTTGTTCCGTAGTTAGTAAAAGTGGAATTATAAGAATTTTTTGCATTTACTTGCTTCACTCGTGATAGTAAAATCTACAACCTACTTTGCCGAGAAATATTCGATTATCGTAAACAGTTTTCTTCCTCTTGTTATTATATAAGAGGTTTGGGGATGAGAGGATTGGGCTTGATTTCGGATTCAGCGTGATTACTGCTTAAATATGTGCGTTTAGTGACTCCAATGATATTTGTACGATCTGTGACTGGCTGTGGGAGAACACCATCATACTATCTAATTTTTATCAGAGACTTTAATAATAATGCTTGATGGCGTTTTTTGAAGAATGCAACTATCACTTCAATTCCCTAACATTGATGATCATAATGACCCACTATTTTGTTTGATGACTAGTATTCCTCGAATAAAGTTATGCGGGAGAGAAACACTGATGATAATTTAAGCATTATCTTTGAGAGCACGAAAGGTAGGCGAGTCTTTGATTGCTCAATAGGCATCTGTAAAACAATTATCAATATTATCCGACAAATTTGGGTGTTGGGAAATCATCAAAAAAAAAAGGATTAACGAGAAACGACATCATTTTTGTTAGTAATTCTTCGAAGTAACGATTAATTTTATTGAGATGAAAAATGATACGTTAGAAGAAAATCTTACTTATATCTTTTATTTAAAGTGCAAGTATATTCCCTGATATAAAAAAATATATCAGAGTGATATTGATAACAATTTAAATGCACAATCCAATCAAGGGAATGTTAAATTATTAAAAAGTTGACATTTATGGGGTTATAAATTATATAACATATTATATATAAAATCCTATCGATATAAATGCAATCATAATCATGAATAACGTTCCATGGAAACTAGTAGCTCGCTTTTGCATGATTTAAAATTTATATTTTTGCATCTATGTCTTCTTCGAGTTTGAAACTGAGGCTACACTTCAAAATTTTCGTCTTCATGAGCAATGGTAGTCATTTCCTGATTATTCTTTTTCAAGCGTCTGTTTTGAGCCTATTTGAGAATTTTGGCTGACTCAAGATATTGAGTGTTTTTATTGATTAAGGATTAATTAAGGTTTCGCAGATGCTGGTTGCTAAATTCAAGAGATTTGATTTCTTGCTCCTTCTTTTTAAGAAGAAGAGATAGTCCATCAAATTTTAAAAAGTTTTACTTGATGCCATCCTGTTGATCTTTTAATGTGGAGAGAATTTATAATATTTTGATTCTTTCTTCTGAGTTTGAGATCTCTTTGGTTTCTAAAAATTATTTCAGTGTTTTGTTCTTTTTGATTTCTTCTTAAAAATATATCAGTTAACTATACACTCTACCCATCTTGTTCTTGCTCTTTTTTTATTAAAACCTTTACAAATTGTACGATTGAATTCTGCTCTCCAATTCGGAAATATCAATTTTATCCTTGAGTTTCGTCATTTCCTGTTTTGACCGAACCATTTCCTCCTTAAAATATTCATCCATTTGTCGGATCTATTCATTTTTTATTTTAATCATTTTTTCGGCATCAATTTGACTTCTTCTCATCTTTTAAATTTCTTTATCCTTGCCAGCAGTTTTAACGATTAAATTTTGTAATTGAACTGCAATCTTTTCTTTCTCTTCTGTTGCTTCATTCAGTTGGCATTGAATGATCTCTATTTACTTTTCCATTGTGCGTCTCTCGATTTGAAATTGCTCGTTTTCTCTTTACAATGCCTGGACGTATTAACTATATAATTTTTAATCCTCAGTTTGTTCGGTGGATTTCATATAAATCGTAGTAACTGTTTTTCAATCCTTTTATTATTATAGTGGCAGATAAAATTCAATTCTAATTATCATCGAAGTGAGTTGAAAATAGATAGTGATTAACGATTATAAAACGTCTTTAAAACTGTTGGACAATTGATACAGCATAGTTCTAATGGATTGTGAGAAGGACACCAGTAAAGAAGATGCCGTATTTTACTTAACGATAGAGATTAAAGTTATCATCCTTTTAATTAATTATATACTATTTCTTAAAAATAATACACATGTATGTTTACATAACCCTTTAAACATATAAAACTCTATATTATTTATTTATTAAAAATCATTATTCTAGATTGATCATACGTCCAACAAATTTAGATCAGTTTCATCAAAATTAAGATCACACATCAACTATAACTATTCCACACAATTACTCAGGGGTATTTAGGATATTCTAAAATTATTTGCCGATTTTTCTTTGATCTTCTTATTGTTTAAATTAGTAGGACAATGGTTGATCGGGAATATGTTTTTTCTAGGTCTTCCTCTTCCTCTTTTGATTGGTAATGTTGTTTGCTTTTCCAATTATAACTTCAAGGGTAAGCAATCGTATTCTTTATTTTTGTGTAATTCTTTTTATATTTTGATTTGCACATAAGAATTTGATGTTTGAAGTTCATCTTACTCTATGATTTAAATTTTTACTTCATTTTTGAAAAGCTGCATAAATTAATTTATAATTTCCTTCAAAATAATTTCGTTATCTTAGGGACTGAGATAGTATTTAGCAATGTTTAACCTCAAATTTTAATTTTACTCTGCCTGCAATATATTTTTTATCTTCTCTTACTAAAATTATTGTAGAATTGATAGATTAATATTCATTGATGATAGCTAGCACTCATCTTTTAATCGTAAAATGGTGTAAATTAAATGCTTGAGCCTTATCGAGATAAATGTTGACATTGGTTCAAATTGCAATTGGAAATATTTAATTTTTATGTTTTGCACAGCTTTTAAAAAATCTTTGTGCTAAACATAATGTTGGATCATATCTCTTTCTATTTATGCTTACCAAATATTTTCTTGCTTAACATTACAAACATCTTCCTAAAGCTATTCTTCAATTAATTGATCCAAGTGGTACAATAAAGTTTTTTCCATATTTTATATCTCTGGAAAACATTGATCATTTATTGAATTTGGCAAAGCTTTATTTTATTTCGACTATTTTTATAATTTCAGTTAGCACTGTTTTTTCCTCAGTTAATATCTTTTTCTGCGCTGCTCGCTCAATCTTTGCTATCTTTTACGCTGCTGGCGATGTAAATATTGTAGAGTCATTTTTTTATGTTTTTTAATGTGGATTTCTCCTATTCTCTCGAGGTATTCCATAGACACACTTTTCCCCTGAACATATTTTTGAATTGTCAAATAAAGTTTAACTGATTCTACTTCTCCAATAGTGACCTTCTCCAAGCCAAATCCAGCCTTTAAATATTTAAAAAGTGTGTTATATATTTATGGTTCGAATTTAGTCCTTGCGTTGAGCATGATAGTGCAGATAGATCGCATCTGCCAGCGGTCTAAATACTTGACTGTCTTCTTGCAGTCTTGAGCAATGAAAGCCTCCAATTTTCTAAAAGCAAGAATGATCACTCCTCCTGACACGTTTTTATATTTATTTCGATGCATGTCAATGTTAAGTCCTTGCAACTAAATTTCCTTCCTGCATTAGCCCACTCCATATCCTCTTTCAATAAAAGCTTTGGCCATCACTCTTCTTTCAACATATTTTGATTCTTCTTCGATGTTGATAAATTTTAAATCCTTTGGGTCGCATTTATTGTAGGTTTTAAATATTTCTTAGTTTGTGGGCTTGTAAATATAAGATTATATTTCAGTCGAAGGCAGAGATAAGTTTTCTCTTTACATCGTATTTTAATGGAATTTGTAACTATTCTATAAGGTCTTTGATTGGCAAGGCCATTTTGAGTTTCTACAAGATGCCTTTTGTGATGCTAAAGCTAACTATTTTTGCTGTTGCTGTCTAAATGATATCTTCTCTTGTCCTTTGAATCTTCTTTTATCATTGATTTATTTATCTGATTTTAAACTTCCTAGATACATGTCATTCTATAAAGATAAATTAGCTATTTGACTTTATTCAAACTCTTTTGTCATTGCTAAACTAACTTTATCAAAATGTTTCTGCTGTTAGATTTTTCGATGCATGCGTATAATGATTTATTAGATCGATCTTTATGGCATTTTATTTTTTAAACAAAGAATTGCATCACATAGTTCCTATATAATAAGTCAATATACTTTTTCGCTTGGTTAGGCATATTTTTTGAGAGAATTAGCATTTTATTCGAGAGATTCTCCATTGTCTGAGTGTTGGATTTTTTATTGGGCAATATTCCAAACGGCCTCTGATTCAGATCTTGATTATAGATCGCATTTAAAATTAAATTTGGGATTGCATTTATTTGCTATTTCTGTTCTTTTGAGTTAGAAAATAAAAGATATTGATTGAGATCCCTATTATTTCTTGATACTTTCTTGCTCAGGATCGAAATCAAATTTATTGGTGTTATAGTTGATTTTACTGGTAGACATGATAGTGACAATAGACTATTTCAATTAAGAATATTCCTTTTTGCTAAATAGACGATCATCATCTTTGATTTAGCATATTTGTTAAGATATATTGGAAAGTATCTTGACAATTAATAAATGATAGAATCATGATTTACCATATTAACTTTCAATACTCATTGATATGAGCTAATTCAATGTCTTATTATTTAATAAACTTATTCTAGAACCACTCATAAATAGTAAACAATGTTGAAAATATTTATCATTTCTTTTTCTGTTTCTTTATTCCTTTACTTGTAGTTTTTAAAGGCTACAATTTTGCAGACTCAGATTATTCAGCTTCTTAACCTTAATGCTCCGATGGTGATTCACCCAAATATTGCTCATAATCTTCTCCACCCTCCTCTTCCTCCTCATCACCATTCTCATCTTCGTCTTAACCTGAAGACAATTGCACTTCATCCAACTCATCTTCATCTTCATTCTGATCTTCGTTTAAATTGTTATTTGCATTTTTTACCCATCCTCTGATATCTTCCTCCTCTGAGCTGCTATCCTTCATCAAAGAGTTCAACTGCTCTGTTTTCTTCTTCCGAATTTTATCAGTATACTTCTAATTCTTTTCAATAACCTTATTGGACACAACCTTTTCATCATCCTTCAATTAGTTTGCCAATTTTTCAAAATCATGATCAATCTTACTTCCCAATTTTTCCTTAACATTACTGTCCCTGTTTCTGAACTTAAGATTGCTGGTGAATTGCGGAAATTATTCATCCAACTAGACTGCTTTATTGAAATTTTATTCATACAGTTCCTGCCTCAGATGCTTATGAAGTTTACTTTTTTCGATAATTTCTTTATACACCTCATTTTTGCTCTTAGGACGACCATCTTATTGAGGTTTCTGCTCCTCTTCATCAAATCCAGTAAAATTCAAATTTTAATGTATTTTTTCGAACTATTCATCATCAACATCTGAACCGAAGTTCATGTCATTGAACTATTTCAGTTCGTTTATATTCTTACCTCGATGGGTGAGTCCCTTTGGTACGTTTTCCTAGTCCTCAAGCAATGAAAATTTAGAAGTTCTCTTGGATACTTTGATCATTTTATTTGTTTTTTTAGCTTACATTAATCTCTGTTTTGTATCTCCGACCTTTTCAATCTTTTTGCGGCGAGATTAGGTAATCCTATTGGCAAATTTATTGAACACTGATAGCATAGACACATTGGCTCCTGCTTATTTCTTCAGCAACTTGGGATTGTTAATTTTTTTGCCCATGGAGGATTGTTGATAATAATATTAAATGAACCAAATTAAATTAGGCGGACACATTTATCAAAATTGCATTGAGGATGCAAATTTCCTAGCTTTGTGCTTTGAAATAATTCTCAAGATAGAGCTCATGTCTGCCTTGAATGGTAAACTAGTAATTAGTTTATCTGTCCCGTCTATTTCCTTGGCAACAATGTGCACTGCCGATTCTACTCCCCTCTCTCTTTCCTTTTCATACAATTCGATGACAGTTTTATTGACCTCCAATAGATTATAGATATCCTTTTCGCCAATAAACAAGAACTTGACATCTCCAAAATAGTTCTTATTGATATCTAATCTACTATTAACCTGGTCATTGATTTAAAACAAAACTCGCTGTTTGTCTTCCAGCTATTCTTCCTCTTTATAAAGATTAACATACTTTATGGCGAGCAATTAGCTGATATTATTACAAAATAATCCTAGGCGTAATCTGAAAGTTTAATATCGATTTTTGAAAGCATCGAGTTTATCGATTATTATTGGATTTGCTTTTGCGATTATGCTTTTAAGAGGATTTGTCTTTTAACGTACGGTTGACGAAAAATGCCAATAATGTGGAAGGCTGAATAAAAAATAGCGATGCGGTAAATGACTTTGTAATTAAGACCATCTATGTGAGCTTATAGTTACTGTAGTAAAAGAAGGCGATGGGCTGCAGTTTCATAAAACAGGCGAACAATGTACTATACAACTCCCTACCTCCTCTACCCATACGATAAATTACAATGATTATCAAATTAATGAGCATTGTAATTAATAATGACATCCTTATTTCTTTGTTTCTGTAGAATTATTAACAATTTATCCTATAGGTATTCTACGATCAAGTATTGTCTACTTATTTTAATAAAGCGAATAAAGATATATTTCATTTTAATCTGTTGCATAAGATATCATTTTTTTATGGTCGTGATTCCAATCTCAGCCAAACTGGGCTTATCATTATTGTTTGCGTTTTGCAAATCTATCATCTCCTGGGCAAAGTTACGTTCATTCAACACCTCCTTCTCGCTGGCCTATCGTAATTCAAAATATTCATTTTTCATCCGATACATTTCACTCTTAATTCGATCGACTTCATATTTTACTCTCCCCATCTACTCGTGAGCATTTTCGAGTTCATTTTTCATCTTCTTCATTTGACCCGTTTTTTCCTTTAAGGCTTCCTTGTATTTAATGAGCTGTTCATGAATCTCTGAGCCTGGCTGTCTCGCCAATACGTTCTTCAGTTCCAAAAAAAGTTTCTCTTTATCGCGAATAAGGTTTTACTTGGCTTATACTTCTTCTGTTTTAGCAATAAGACGTCTTAATAAACATTAATTTACCTTTGAAGCGTCTGAATCTTCAGAATTCGCTCATAGTTCTCTTGGTCAGTCGCTTCCAATTTTCTCCAGCGATGCACATTCATTGGATTTTACAATTCGTCTTGCAATGCTTTTACTTTAGCCTTCTGATTGAGTAGTTATTTTTCCTTAAAGCTTATTTCAGCTTTAAGATCATCAATACATCTGATTTGTGTATCTATCGAAAGATATTCGTTTCTCAGTGTTGCCAGTTTGAGTTTAAATTCAGTGAGTTCTCTAGACTTTTGTTGGCAGTAGATGTTGCCCTTGATGAGGTTTGAGTTTGACAGTTTGATCTTTTCATAGAGTACTGACAGTTAATGATTGCGCTTGATGAGTTGAGTGCCGAGGATGTCTCGCTCGTTCCTTACCATATCATAATCCTTTTGCTGTTTCGCCTTCTGTTGTTTAGCGGACTGGATGATTTTTTTCATATGATTTATGTGATTTTCCTGATTTTTTATTACCTCTTCGTTGGACTGTATCTGTGATTTGGCTCTATTTTTGTCTGCCTTTATCTTGACATTCTCAGCCTATACTTTCTTATAATCTTTGTCAAGCTCAACCAATTTTTGATCCTTATTCTTGATTTCTTCGCGCAATTGGTCGACGGCATATGTCATCCGCTTGTATTTCTTTTTGAGCTCGTTGATTTCATCCTTGGACTTGATAAAATCCTTGGAATATAAGTTACGATCGCTCCTCACTGCTTCATAAAGATTTTGCTGATGTTTGCATTTATTCTCAACCTATTGATTCTCTCTTTGTAAATTTTGAATCTGCGTATTTTTGATTTTTAGTTCCTCCAAAGTTTGGTAGTATTTCGAATGTGCATGTGAAGCCTAAATTCCATACTTTTACTGTTATTTCTTTATTTGCTCAAGAATTCTCGACAATTTTTAATGCTCAACCTGGTAGCTAGTAACTTAATTCGTTATTTTTTTAAGTTTGTTAACCTCCTATAGACGTTCGAACTCCGCCTCTCTTTCCTTGTACTCACTAGCTTTCCATTGTTTGTCCTTCTCCAATTTCTTTGACAAGAATTCGTTTATTCTGGCTTTATTCTTTTCCCTTTAAGAAATCAATTTCTCTAACTGCTCTTGCTCAATGATCTTAAGATCAAGGAGTTTAGTTTTATCTTGATTGATCACGTCATTTTCTCCTAATATCTTATTCTTCAGCTATTTTACCATTTAGTATTATCTTCCCACCTCAGCCTGTGTCTTTTACAGCTATAAATTTTACTACTCTCTGGTCTTGAGCTCTTCTTACTTTTCGGTGAGAGTGGTTTCCATCTTTTGTATCTCTTCCACTTTGCGATTATAGTCCTTATCATACTGTTCCTTTTCCTTCTCATGTTTAACTTTGTCACGATGTTGGTCGTCCTTGCTCTTCTTCTAATTTCTCAGGTTTTCAGCGGTCTGTTCAATATCTCTATCCAGTTCATCAATTTTTAATTATAACTGTTTTTTGTTCTCTTTGAGAGTGTCCTTTTATATTTTTGCCTGATTAAGCTGATATTTCTTCTCATCATTATTCCTCTTCTCTCGGGCATCCCTTGTCTCAATTTCTCTTATCTTCTCTCTGAGATCGTCAATTCTACCGTAAATTTCGGAATGCTTTGCCTGTAGTTCAGAAATTTCCTAAATTCCAAACTTTTGCTGATTCATAAGCGAAATCTGTTTGCTTTGTAGTTCCTCTCGAATCTTAATTTGTTCGTCAAGTTTCTTTTTCAACTCATTTTCCTCATTTTCCTGCCTAATTTATATTTCCTCGAGTCCTTTGATGCAATCTTTCTCGATAATATTCATCTGCAGACGATGTCTGCTAATGGTGTCCTTCACTTCCACCTCCTTCTTTTTCAGTTACTCAGTTTCTAACTGTAATTTTTAGAGGTCCTTCTTGATATTATCTGCCTGTTGGGTCTCCTCCTCAATAACTTTGTTGCAGCTGGCGATGCGGGTTGCGAAGTTATCGATATCGCTCTTGTTCATCTTGCACTTTCGTTGATGATTCTCTTCGCTTTACAAATGTTCCGTGAGATTATTGAACAGCATCTGCATGAAAACATTGATACAGTGATTCTGCTCTTTAGGGGTTCTAACTCTGGGTCGATCAGTATCTTCAGGACATTATAATACTGCATTTCCACTTCGCTCACCAGGTTCATGTCTGTGCCCGCGATGATCTCCGTTTATTTTCGCTCCATTCAATAAGTTATAAATATCATTGATTTTGGATGATTCATTAGTTATAATATGAGCGAGGGTCTATCTGCAAGTCAATTTAAAGGAATTTCTTATTCTATAATTGGTATATTAACTGTAGGTATCGCCGCTGTAGCTGTGTGGGCATATAAACGGAGTAGGCAAATAAAAAAAATAACGATAGTCGATATCATAGGCAATACTCCATTGATTTATCTTCCAAATCTGTCAAAAGCAGCGGGCTGTCATATATATGTAGGCAATGAGTTAGGTAGGCTAAACTGGAGTATCTAAATCCATTTGGAAGCAGTAAAGACAGAGCAGTCAAACAATTTCTGACTGAAGCTCCAGATACCAGTTAATAAGTTGTTGAAGCCAGTTCTGGTAGTACTGCCATTTCCCTGATTCAGCTCGGTCATATTCTTCGCAAGAGAGTGACCCTGTTTCTACCAAACGACTTGGCCGAAGACAAAGTAACTGTGTTTTTACCAAGTATTTACTGTTGTAAACCTTAAAGGCCAATATAATTAAAGTGCCTCCCGTTTCTATTGTGGATTCCAATCATTTTTTCAACTTAGCCCAAAAATATTCTTCGGATACCAAAGCTTTCTTCCCAAATCAGTTTTAAAACCTATCCAACACCAAAATTCATTACTAAACAACAGGTCCCGAAATATACAATCAGACTAATGGTTTGGTGAATGCTTTTGTTTGCTCAGCAGGCACAGGCGGCACAATTGCTGGAGTGTCTAAATATCTTAAATAAAAGAATCCAGCCATTAAAATAATCTTATCCGATCCAGAGGGATCTGGATTGGTTAATAAAGTCAAATATAATGTGCTGTTTACTATTCAGGAAAAAGAGGGATTTAGACTGAAAAATCCATTCGACACTGTGGTGGAGGGAGTTGGTCTGAATAGGCCCACTGCTAATTTCAATTAAGCCATCATTGATGATGCTTTTAAGGTCAGCGATGAGGAGGCACTTCATATGGCGCACTATTTGATTGAAAATGAAGGCATCTTTGTGGGTGGATCATCTGCTCTGAACCTCGTGGCAGCTATAAAATATTCCCGTCAATTCAAGGGTCAAAACATCGTAACAATTTTTCATGATTCTGGCATTCGTTACTTAAAGAAATTCTATTCTCCATCTTACCTAAAATCGAAATAAATAGTCTTCGAGCGTCGATAGAAATATGACTAGGCTGATTTATCTTTTGTGAAATGATGTGTTCCTTAAAATATAATAAAGCTAAGCTTAATCAAGACTTGGCTCCTTCTCAAAGGAATATTATACGATTGACAATCTCCACTCAATAATAAACCTAATCTTGGTTTTATATTTTTGTGAGGGGATTAATTATGGAAAGCAGCACCAAGGGGCAACCCTAATCTGGATAAGGTGTTCACAATTTAAAATATTTTATATATTAGCCATACAAAGGGATTAAATAGATAAATCTTTATTTCTTATATCAAATGCCCGACAAGTGCGCTAAGCAGCAATCCCCTTTTATTATGTAGTTTGAATCATCATATTCAAGTTATTTGTCTTGCAATTAAGGGAATTTGTAATATGCAGTAGACTCTCATCACAAATTTCTTTGTCTGTACGACTGTCTTGTTGGTTCGAACTCTTAAATATTAAAATTTGTGAGAATATCTGTAATAAACCTAAAGATTCTATTTAACTGTCTCATTGTATTGATATTTGGATTCGATTTTTGTTGCTTATTTTCCGTTGGAAGCCATACTGAAGGCGATCTTCAGAAGATCTTTTTCATTCTAAGTTACAACAAAAGGATTGTTCTCTTTTCGACTTATCTGGAGTATTTCAAGCTTATTTTTAAGCTCTTTTGCGCGAGTGTGTTCTGCTCATCAATATTTTAATGTTCTAAATTGAACTTTGCTGTTTTTCCTCGATTTATTCTTCAATTCTTTATAAAACTCAATATTTTCGAGGAAGTCAGTCAAAAGGAAAAAGAATTGTAAATTTGATAAAGGTTTCTAAGAAGATTAAAGACTCACAGCATATGCAAATCTACTTGGAGTGAGAAATCATTTGACGAAAGATGCACCATTCCATAGTAAATATCGTTAATTTAGATATGAAGCTAATATGTCAATAATTAAAATCGCAAGATGAAACCAATTGACAGATTCCAGACAATAACCAGTGTGGAGGACTGCAAGAAAAAACAGTAAGCAAATGGAAGGAGAGTCTATTCCGTACCAAATGGACAGTATGATGGTATCTATCCACCAAACATTAAGGAATCAAGAGTAGTCCATACGATAAAAGGGAAAATAGCAATTGTTAGTAAAAACGACATTGAAGAAAAGGTAACTAAATAGAAAAACACTAAGTGTATCAAAGTTCAACATCGAAGCCCAAGCAAAAGTAAGGGCAATTTAAAGATTGAGGAACCCTCCCAAAATAGGTAATTATGGAAGTAACACCAAAAAACAACTGGCTAAAGTTGTTTTAATAAGGGAAATTAAATGGGACGAGTAAAAAAAAGTAATATTTTTTTTGATGAATAGTAGATCAATTTCGAAATATTAACAAGAAGGTATCAAGAAAAGGCAAAGGAATGTTGGTAGCTGAAAAAAAGACTAAAATAATAAGTAGAGTTGCATTCTCATGAAGTTCAATAGAAATTTTAACAAATGGAAGGACTGGAGAAAAAACTTGCAGACAATAAATAAGCATTCGAAAAAGGTAATTCTTAAGTATAATCCATCCGTTAGGATCTAAAGAGGTCATAGAGACAAGTAAAATCACTAAAAAACGATTATAAAAAGAAATAATAAGAATTTAATCAATATCAGGAGAAAAATTAATTTATGTACTTAAAAATAGAAGAGAAAAATAAAAATATGGAAGATGACTTGACTTAAAAGAATATTCAGCTTGATCAAATGCAAAGGAACTTTACTCTCGTGGAGGGTGACTTGACTTAAAAGAATATTCAGCTTGAGCAAATGCAAAGGAACTTTACTCTCGTGGAGGGTGACTTGACTTAAAAGAATATTCAGCTTGAGC
>Ga0302186_10000667_pt1 | contig 30121 bp, 21 predicted proteins | sample II_Bog_E1_2_FD_198782 | JGI IMG/M metagenome (GOLD analysis project Ga0302186, IMG submission 198782) | Peat permafrost microbial communities from Stordalen Mire near Abisko, Sweden - II_Bog_E1_1 | ecosystem: Environmental > Terrestrial > Soil > Wetlands > Peat | place: Sweden: Abisko... | reverse complement strand
ACTGCAGATTGGAAGTTGTCGACACATCGACACCGCCAGAATATACAATAACTAGGTTGCGCTAGGCAAAGCCATTAAAACCGTCATTAAATAAGGCAGAGTAAAGCGTGAATAGCTCTTTATTGCCTCAAAGCTTTTTAATATTAAAGGAGAAAGTGTACAGCATTAAGTAAAAGAAGCACTGCAGTTGATGCAACTTAAATACTTAGATCTGCTTTACCTACATTGGCCAGTCGTGGATATGAGCGATACAGGAGAGTTTAACCACAAATCATTAGAAGATATTTGGAGTTAAATGGAACTTTGTGTCACGAAGGGCTACGTAAAACATCTAGGAGTCGCTAATTTTAATGGGCAAGTCCTGTTGGAGCTACTTACTATTTGCAAAATAAAGCCAGTAGCACTACAAATTGAGGTCCATCCATATCTACCAAATAATGCACTAGTGGAGGTAGCTCAAAAAAATGGAATTTTGGTGATAGCACATACTCCCCTTGTGAGAGGAGATAACCTTGGCCTCAGTCGAAATGATGATATCAATATGTTCAAGGATAAAGTTATCTTAGAGATCGCAGCAAAACATGGCAGAACTCCAGCTCAGATAGTACTCAAATCTACCCTGCAAAGAGGTATTAGGGCAATAGAAGAAGATTGTTTAATAAAATATGATTTAAGATTTTTGCTAATTAATAAATTTATTTTATTATGACAGATGTTACCTTTCCAAAGACACGTATCGAAGATCTTAAGACACTAGTAAACTCAAAGAAATAAACTTAAACCACCGGAAATAGAGGAAGTATTAATTGGAAGCAAGCCGAACTAAAGATAATTGACCAATGTACTGACGATAATATATTGAAGGTAATACATTCACTGTAATACTAATGCGTAAAATATAAGATTCCTTCTTTTTATTCTTACTTCATTTTGCAGAAAATCATAAAGGCACTGGATTTCTTGCCAGAATTGTAAAAGGAAATATTATAAATCCAACAAGCCAAATCAAAGTATCAAACAATAAAATCGTATATCAAGATGCGTGAGCATTTACTGTCCAAAATAAATCAATTTACTGGCAACAACATTAAGAATTTATTCGAGGATATTGAAGATATTAGATTTCTTAATTTTGAAATAGTGAATGGAATTGTAAGCTGGAAAAAGCATTGGAAAATTGAGGAAGCCATAGAGCCAGTGTTTTATGAGGATGGGGTTAATTATTTGTTAAAAATAAGTAATGATAATGCTGATATGATTAATTTAGCGAATTTTAAAAAAACTAAATTTATTTCTCCTCCCAATCCCTTCTTTCTGTCAGAAGATGGAAATCTTCAGGGAATGAGTCAAAAGATAAAATAAAGTATAAATGAATGCATGGAAGTATTAACTCGAGAGAGAACAATTGACCTTAAAATGATAATTGAGGGTGGTCATTTTACTGGTAAGCCAATGAATAAATCATTAAATAATACCCGCAAATTGACATCAAAATCTCAAAAGATTGAAAGTAGTTTCATTCGATAGGCCAAAAATGAAATTCTTTCAGTAAAATAAGAGGAAATTAAAAAGATATACAAGATAAATAAGTCTTTATCTGAAGCTAAGAAAAAGTTGCACTCATAAAAGCAACAATAGAAGATTCATATCAATAAAATATCCTTTCAGCAAAAGAAAATTGAAAAAGAAGAAGTGAATAGTTCATCAAAAGCATTATAAAGAAAAAAATCAGCATCAAGAATTATCAATAAACAATAAAGCACGAGTAGAATTAAACAAAAATAGGATATTAATAAATTGGCAACCAGTCAACAATAAACAGCTTAGCTGTTGAATTAATAGAAAAAAATGACTTCTAAAATTAGAGTGGAAGTTGATAGAAGATTAAATTTTGATAATTTCGCTGAAATCAAAGGATTTGCATTGCCAACACCAATAAAAATAAGAGAAATAAAACCCAAGATAAAGATTGTTTAGGAAAAAGAAACTGTCATAAATTAAGCTTTGAAAAGTGGTCTAAGTTTAGTATCAAACATTCTTTTAAGTGAAAAAACTCTTACACGCAAAAATTCAAGTTTTTACAAAATAATTGAGCCGATCATAGAATAAACCGACGACAACCAACACTCCTAAATCAAACCAGCCACTCAAGTAAAACAGCGAAAATCATCAACTCAATTAAACTTCAATCTTAAAAAATCGTCAGTAACTTCTATTGTGCCATAAAAAATATTAAAGAAATAGAAGATGTAGAAAGAGGAGAGCAAACATTAAAAATTTGAAAATCAACAAATTGCAGATTTGAACAAAAGCAAAATAGGCCAATAACTTAGTAATCTTAAAAACTCATTAAAAAATTTAACAATTATAAATATTTACAAAGGAAAGAAGAGATCAAGGAGAGAAAAGAGTGTGTCGGCTTTGAAGTAAACGTCACTCTCTCCAAGAAGAAATGCTTCATCTTTTATCACAGAGTTATCTCAATAAGAAGGGGAGATTTTGAACTATCAATCTGTAAATTAAACAAAAATAAAGAGGAAATACGAATTATAAGAAGAGCGGCTAAAGAAACAATTGTCCTTAAATTTAAATAAAAATGAAAAAAAAGCAAATATCCTTCGTTAAAAGGAAAAAAAGCGAAAATCAGTTGAAGTATAACTCGAATAAAAAAATTAGTTGATTGCTGAACTATAAAAAAAGATAGAAACATTTGATAGTAAAAAGCAATCTAATTCGGTCGATAGCAAAGTAATAAAGTAAAATTATCAAAAATAATTCTAGCGAGAGAAAAAGAAGAGTGAAATTGAAGCAAAGATCTTAAAGGACAAATTAAAAAAGGAATAATAACGATTTTTGGCCAATCGCAAGATGTAGCTTAAACTTAAATAAGAGGAACTAGCTTCACAATTCAATAAAAATTTGAAATAGTTGAAACTATAGAATTTGAAAAAACAAAAAGAGTATCAGTAATTATTGACATTGGAGCAGAAGAGATCAAAGGAGACTGAAATTATGATTAAAAAAGAGGAGAGTAGAGTTAAGGATATTGAACTAGAACTTACTCAAAAAATTATGAAGGAAGAGGTGTTAAGAAAAATTATTGAAGCGAAAGAAAAGATTGTTGAAGACAGTTAAAGTAAATAAAAAACTGAAGAAGAAATGTCGAAGAACCTGTAAAAATAATTGATATAAAGATAATATTTGTAAAAATAGAGTTTAGCCTTGATTTAACTGTAAAAATAAAGAATTTCATCTTTATATACCTAGCTTAAATAAAAGAATAAAAGAATATAGTTATAAAATGAGTTAAAATCAAAATAGTTAATGTAAATTGATGAACAACGATAGTTAGAAAGATAACAAATAAATAAAATCCAGAAAGAGTTATAGAAGTAAAAATCATTTTAGAAATAGTCATAATAAATTAAAAAAGACGACGAAAAAGAGCTTGAGGATTTAAAAATAAAAATAAAATCAGAGCTATTGACTTAGCTACTCAAAAGAAAGGAAGAAGAAGAAAAGGAAGAGGAAATTGAGAAAGAAAAAAGAGCTAAAAGATTGAAAAAGATTGAAGAAGAAGTGGCAAATACATTGAGACAGGAAGAGGAAGAACTTAATCGATAAAATATTTAATTTTTGAAAAGAGTGTAAGCTATGAAAGAGAGATATGCGATCACTTCTAATCAAGAAGGCAAAACATTGATTAATGATTTGTCTGAATCTGTTTTTCAATAAGAATCAACACCATTCAATAGATAAAATCCATCATAACAATAACAATAAATTTTAGGAAAGAGCAGAGCATAAATCCCGAAAGGATAACTTTAACTATTGGTATAAAAGGAAGCTGCAAAATAATAAAATATATTATCACCTATTTTAAAAGCTAAATCAGCAGTATAATAGAATGCTGGAAAGGAAACCAATGAATAGCAATAAGCAAAAACCTAAATATTATTTAAATAAGAATAAAAAGTAGAATTAAATAAAACAATATAGCCAAAAAACATATAAATTCCAAGTAGTCTTAGCTAGCCTGCTTAAGCTGAGTCAGGTTCTTTAATTGAATAGCAAAAACAAAAATTAAAAGAAGACTAGCCTACCTATAACTAACTGGTTATGCTTGAGGCTAAGGAAATTCAATAGAAATATAATAATTTAAAAAGGTATTTTAGAAAAACAAAATAAATATCTGTCAAAGACTTAAATATCAACACTTTTATAGATAATTTTTACTCTCACCTTGAAAAGTATGTGAAAGAAATGCTTCCATGGAATAAGACTCAGTTATAAAAAAATATAGCGACAAATCAAGTTGACATATTCGAATTTAATTCATTGGGCTGGCTTGAGGAAAACAACACTTATAATCTAATCGGAGGAATTGAATGTATTTAAAATATTCTAAAAAAATATGGATCAGTATAAATTCATCAAGTATTCCATTTTAATAAAAATAATCCCTATCAGAAACAAGTTTTAGCCAAAAAGATCAAGTTATTTTAAAATATAGGATATGTTTATCAGAAAAAGATACCTTAATCAAATAATTTTTCAATAAGATTTGTGATAAAAATTCCCAAAATCATGACGTAATTTCCTAAAAATTAAAAGATAATGAGTGAAAATGGTGTAGAATCCAATACATTACACACAAATGGATAAAAATGACACATAGGTTATGAGCAATTCTTCAAACAAAATCAATTGATCACATAATGATTGATTATTATATTTTTATTTAATTCTAATTAGAGATGTATCTTGTGTTAGAAATATAGTAAATTATTGATTCAAGTTTTGAAAATAGCAAAAGACAAATTATTCTTGGAAAAAAGTAAAAGCGGAGGATATTTGATTTATTTAAAAAATGATAAAGGTTGAAAGAACAAACCAAATTTATACACATTGTTGTACAAACTTGATAATTTTAAGGACGCTGAAGATAAATTAATTAATCAGCCAAAAAGAAAACGCCTTTCTTCTTTGAGTTCCTTTATAGATATCCTATATTAATATAATCCCCAAAAAGGTATAAATATTGAACATACTGAAGTCACTTCGTGGGAATGGAAAAATTTTGAATCTAAATTATCAAATATTTTAACAACTAATTGACTCTGCGTTAGCAGATGATTATATCCTATCCTATCCTATTTTAAAAAATATAACACGAAATAAATGGTTAAGTAATTCAAATCATTATTTACTTTGCTATTATTTTTTGGGCTTGGTGCAGTGAACTATTGAAGCTAAGATTGTATATATTACATTGTAAAGCACATATATGAAGTAAATACTCATAAATTGAACTAGATTACTTGAGCAATCGTCGAAATTAAGTGTAAGAAATATTGCTATTCCCAAGAAAATCCAAATTATCTTAAAAATAAGACTAATAGCGACAATTCCACCGAGACAATAAGTTCCAAAAAATCCGAGACTTTTGGTTCTGATTATTAGCATTAGAAAGAAAAAGAGCCAAATAATAATTGTACAAGATCCATCAATCCATAGCCATGTTTTAAAGGTAAGAGGGACATGAGGAACAAATGAATTGAGACAAACTGAACTGTCTTTTGCTACTAATATAAACTAAACCATCCAACTTACGATAAAATAAAACCATATCTGAGTGTACATTTGTTTCATTGTTTCTTAATATCCCATTTCTTTAAGAATACGTTATTCCCTTTATTATTAGTATTCTTCATATTTCTTTTATCCCCCTTACAAGATTTTTTGATTACTGTTTTGCTATTTTAACATAACTACCCTTCAGACAGTTATAATAAATTAAGTTTAAATCAAACATATATAAGAATTAAATTTAAAAAAGGAGTTAATAGATTTTTATCCCTCTTTGAGAGTTTTTATATCTATCTTATAACATTGTAGTATTGATATAATCCCCAAAAATGGGTATTAATATAGAACCTTCCTTGCAATATAAATAGGAACTCATTTCTTGGGAATTTCAATATAAACAAACTTGTTTTTTAAAATAAATGACTCGTACAATAATAATAGACTGTATCGATCAATTTTTCATTCAGCTCCTGAGTTGTTCTTTGATTGGATAAACACAAGAGAATTATCACAGTCAAGAGTGTCGCCGATTCTTTTTTAATTTTTCAAATCTGTTAAACTGGCTTCCTTACTTATATCGGGATCTTTGATAGATCTACATCGTTCGAGCAATTTAAAAATAAAGAATAAAATCACGCAAATAATTGCAGCGGCCGAGATAATTAAACTGGAAATGATATTTTCAGGAGTATTGCTCATCGATAAATTAGAACCATTTGTAGAATTTACAAAATTTAAAATGCAAGAGTGATTTATAGTGAGAGAATATCCAGGTTGACAACTGCCACATATGTTTCCACCAACTACAGAAGTGCAAGCAATTGGTATGCAAACGTGTGAAGTTCCTATTTGAAGGAGTGATGCATCATTAAAGCATGATAAACAGCGAGTCGCGTATGTGGGAACACTACCTTCAAAATCACTTGTTGCACAAGGACCAAAAGAGGCCGAGCAAAAAGAAGCTGAGGAAACTGTAAATCCAATTGTGCAAATTGTTGTATCCGCAATCGATTGAATAATTCCTAGTAAAGAAAGGTAAATGATGCTTCGCATTTTATTGTTGCAATCTTAAATATTGAAAAAATTAATTACTGTGATTTTAACATAAATTATAATTTTTGAATGATAACTGCTATTTCCTTTTAGTCTATCCCTCTTTGAGAGTTTCTTTATATCTATCCTATAACATTGTATTTTTGATATAATCCCCAAAAATAGGTATGAATATAGAGCCTTGCAATATAAATAGGAACTCACTTCGCGGGATATATATATTGAAATATAAAATAAAAATTATTAATGAACCATAATAATATCTGGCGAGAGTCTATTTGTTGAATAATATCAATGAATTTGATTTTTATTGATCCACTTTTAAAATCTTTCCCAAATAATATAATACTTTCCGTAATAGCAAGGAATCTCTTGGTGGTTATCTTCTTGCCTAAGACGCCATTTTAACTCGGATCTCCATGACTATTATGTATCATACCATTGAATATCTTCGCTTTCATAACGATTTTTAATTGCTTTTTAATTCAATCTATAACCTTACGTAGTCAATGATACCTAAGTACTAAGCAATTGCTGTTGACGGCTTTTGCTGAATTTTTATTGATGTTTCAAGGAAAGACTAACATATTGCTTAACAAAACTTAATAGCGAAAGAATAACTCTCATTTACATATTGATTTTATCAAATTTATGATGTAGTTATTTATATTGCCTTTTCCTGTATTCTTCAGTTTTTTGGTAAGTGAAGTTAGCAGAAACATATCTAAGAAGATTTTAATATTTTTAAATTAATTCCTCTTTTGTTTTATTTATATCAATAATTTCTTGTTCTTATCGCTTGAAATTTTTATTTAAGTACTATTCATTAGCTATGGCAAAATCTTTAGATCGCTTTATGAGTCTTTTGATTTCTTGGAGATACTGATGTTGTTCGGAATATATTTTTTCTTATGTTGTTTGATGTACTTGTATTTCTTCAGATTAACAAATGCCCATTTGCTTGTTCTTGTACTCGTAAATATTATGATAAAGTTAATATTCTTGTAAAAATAAAAAATAAAATAAAATAATAAGTAAATGAGTGATAATAAAATGTGTTTATCCCTCTTTGAGAGTTCAATGGGATGCAAATAGGAACTCACTTCGTGGGAAGACAAAAAAATAATAATAATTCTAAATTAAAATATAAGATAATAAATACTAAATTCTTAAGCAATAAGTTTTTAATTTTAGTTACTTCATCAGTCCTCCTAATTTTTGAGTTTTCATGGTTACTTAATTTTTATTGTTCCTTTAAATACGTTTAATTAAATTATATTGCGTGTATTATTTAGGATACGATATTCGAAATCAATGAGTTGGAGGTTCTGATGTACCTTTTTTGTCTCCACCATCCTTATCACCATCAGTGGCGACACATTGACGCGTCAATCCATTTGTGCAGGCTGGGCTTGGGTTTGGGTTTGATGTGCTTGAGCAACTGTATCCACTTGGACATCCTCCTGATTTTGAGAATTGGTCGGTTTTTCCACTTATTCCCCGACATATGGTTGGTGCTTATGTTGGACAGCATTGAGGGAGCAATTGGGATCCATATACCGTAACATTTGTCTTTGTGCAGCATGTCTATGAATCGGTGCATTTGAGGCATCCATTGTTGGTTGATTCACCAAATTTGCATTGCCCTCTAAGCTGGATAACAAGAAACAAAACTAAAAAAAGAGCTCTTATATTCATTTTTTCCTCAATATTGTTTTATTTATTATAATAAATTTAATTCTTGCTAGATAAAAATTAAAAATTAAATCTTTACCTGAAGCGTTATTTCCTTCCACCTCTCTCCCTCTTTGAGAGTTCCTTTATATCTATCTTATAACATTTTACTTTTGAAATAATCCCCAAAAATAATATGAATATAAAATCTTGCAATGCAAATAGGAACTCACTTCGTAAGAATGATTATAAGAAAGATTTTATTGATTTATATATTTTTTTAATAGTATAACATAGTCCCAAATGCAAGATAGTAAAATCAATGAAAACACTTGGCTGAGCATTTTGTTTAAATAGATAGATAGATATTGGTCTCTGCTTCCATAGATTAATACATATCATTTATTTTTGTTTTTCTCTTGCTTTTCGTTTATTTGTTTAAATAAATAATATATCAATGCACTAAATTTATCATTATTTTTTTTGTTATATATTTTTCAATCAATATTTATACAGATATCTTTAAGAGTACTTGGCATTATAAATTTGCATTAAACTTATCAAATAATTATTAAAAATGCATTCATTATTTTTTTCAAAGTTAATAAAAACAAACAGATTTCGAATTTCGAATAATTTTACTGCTTGAAAATTAAATGTTCAAAAAAAATAAAAAAAATATACGAATATTCATAATCCTAAAGGAAAAATACTTTTAACACCTAAATACTATTATATATACTATGCATTAAATCAGCTAATTTTAATTACACTTATCGTTTTCTTAATTTTTCCTTCTTTAAGAGTTCCTTTATATTTATCTTATAACATTGCAGTAACTGTATAATCCATGCTAAATATCCAGCCAACATTAATTGGTAAACTAGTTAAAATTAGACCCATTCTTAATTCTGATTTCGAATCACTCTATAAAGTTGCATCAGATCCCCTCTTATGGGAATTGCATCCTGAACCTCTAAGATATCAAAGGTAATATTTCAAAGAAAGGTTTTTCGAAGGAGCCATTAAAAGCGGAGGAGGGTTAGTTTTTTAAAATTAACAAGCAGAGTTAATTGGTAGTTCTCGCTATTATAACTACCGCCCTTCTGAAAAGGATATAATGATTGGGTACTCATTCATATCTCGTGCTTGTTGGGGATCGACCTATAATCGATAAATTAAGCACTTAATGATGAATCACATTTATCAATGGACGGATACAATTTATTTTGCAGTGGGAATAAACAATAAGCGATCGAGAGGAGCGATGCAAAAGATTGGAGGTCAACTGCTTTCAGAATAAGAGACCAATAAGCGCGGAGTCTCAGTAAAATAATCGGTGGTGTTTGAGATTTAAAAAAAGAATTTTAAAGGATTAGTGTGAATGATATGCTTATGATGTTAAAGCTTATTAGTCGACAAGAATATGATTAAAGAATAATATTAACGGCATTATTACTGATTTGAATATAAAGGAAAATAAGCTTAACTCTTGAGAAATACATCATTATTGATGAACTATTCTTATTCTCCTACTCCCATAATCTTTTTATCAAAAATAAATAATCAATTATTAACTACAAAATTGAAAAAAAGAAGAATTACATATGAAATGGGAATAGTAATTTTCTTTAAAGATGTTATAATATTAATTTTGGCATTATTGTTTAGAATTATTATTTATTGGCCAAAGATTGATTGCGATATAGGCCTTATATTATCCAAGCAATTTAGTCAATATAATATACTAAAGGTAAATGAAGAATCAAGATGGCTCAAGCAATTTTCGAAGCAAAGAAGATGATTTATCCTTGAAGGGAAAAAGCCAAACATAAGAGAAGCCTCAAATGACCAAAGAAATTTAACAGAGTGAATAAGAAATGGAGATGGCGCTGAATAAGGATTTGTAGAAGTTAGCCTAACTATAAAAATTTAAGGGCACACTCATAAAAGCAATGCATTCTAGTTATACAAACCTTGCAGAAGGATACAAACTATAAGGATTCGTGAATTTATAGCTTAAAGAGAAAGTCAAAAAATGGTAAAATGAATATCAAAAAACTTACCGTCTCTATCAATATGCATTGATAAAACTGGAAAAAGCAGAATAGGAGAACAAATCACTTCGGCTAAAAATTGCAAAATACGAAAAAGAGCTAGAAGAATTACAGAAAAAAGTCCTTTGATTGACTCGAAATCGAAAGTGATACTCTACTAAAAAAATTATAAAATCAATACAATTTAAATAAGGATTTGGATTATATTTTGACTATTAGTCATTAGACTATAAAAACTAAAATATAAAGATGATCACCATTTTTAGGCAATGGCAGACGTCCTTATTTGAAATAATTGTTGACAGGATTAGCTCACAAAGATATACTATTGCAATTTAGATGCCCGTTTCGGATTGCATGTATGAATTGCGCAAATGTTTAGGGATAATACTTACTTCAATGATTTAACAGAGAACGAGTATTTTTAATTGCTCGAGGAAACAATGGTAAAAATGAATGAAAACGTAAAAAACCTGGACTAAAAGTATAAAGATGCAGATTGGTCATAACTATATTTGGACCAATCTCAATTAACTGATTAGCAAATTACTAAACGAGCAGACATGGCCCAGGATATAGTCTATGGATAGTATAAAATTAGTTCCCTTGTTATAGATATTTTGTAATCAATTGGAAGAAAATATAGACATTTTTTTGAATAATATTCTCTTGAAGAGCTACTATGCTAGAAGAATAAATAACTAAATGATCTAACAATATTATTAAAGAGAGTCCAAGGATATTTAATGAAATTGTACAAGTAAATACATTTATTTAAACGCTTGTGTGAAGAACAATGATTTATGCTTCTATATTGTTAAATGAATTTTATTTTTGTTCAAGATCATTTAATAATTATTAAACAAAATAATTTGCCAGTAGAAAATTGAATGCTTTTTTTACAGATTAAGGAAGGAAAATTAGCAAGGAAAATTATTTTGCTTTATTGATAATTTAATATTATACAACAAGGAAAGCTTTGATCATCATAAATAATTCATCATTTGGTCTACTGCTCGTCTTCATCAACTTCATTATTATCTCCATAATCTTCATTATCATCTTTATCATCTTATGATTCTCAACTCATGCCGATCATAGCCTCTTTTCATCAATGTATTTTCTGGAATCATTTCATCAAATTCTTCATTTTAGTACTGCCTGCTCTGATGATAGTCTGCTTCTTTCATTGTTTTTGCCAGCAGATCATTAGCCTCACCCAGCACGTTCTTGAAATATTCCAACATGTATATTTTTTTTGTTATAATTACGATAAACCAACTTTAAACAGTCAAAAACTTACTAATTCATTAATATTTCAATCATTTAGAAATCCAGTTAATCATGTAAAGTTTAAAATGATAGTAAATTTGAATATGAAAAAATAAGATAAAATGGAAATACATAAATCACTGTACATTTATTGAATCCAATTTCTCATTGCAATACTAAACAGAGATCATCTTTCCTTAATCTAAATACTCCAAAATCTGTGATGAAAATAGCGGTTTTCGTTTGATATTTCGAAACAAATCAATTTTTTATTATACACTAATTTTTTTATAAGCAATATGGGTAATCTCTTATTAATATTTAGTTTTCATTTTTTTGTTGCTGCTCTATAAATATTATTGAAGGCGAGAACTTTGAATGTAATCGAGAAAGAATTACTTAAACTAAGGGTTTGAAAAGATGTTGGAAAGGTATTGACTCTTCATACGGCTTGGGGGTTCCGGAATACCGATTTGCTGGTATCTATTACGGTCAAAACGAGTTATTCTTCTGTTGTGTTTAGCTAAATGTTAGAGTTGCTCAGGGGAGTCTTAAAATGTTTGCGCAACAAAATCGTCAAGTACTCTTCGGACAATGAAAGTGCGCATCTTGGCTAAGTTATTCTCCCTCATTTTATATATCTTGGCATAGTCAAGCTATGTTCTGAGAATGACAAATACCTTGCTAAAAAATGGATTTTCACCTTCCTACATATGATAGAAAAGAGTTGGGAAGCAGTCTTACGATACGTTATACATTTCCATCAGAGAGTCCCATCGAATAACAGTACATTATGGCGGCATCATTAATTAATTTTGCTCAATTATTAATTTTTAATAGGCTGGAGTGACCATACTGAAGGCTTTACGTGCTTCAGCAGCTTCATTTTTCCATTTTCTAATCTTGCTTATCTGCTATTATGATGCCTATGAATCTTTACGATTTCCATCTTTTATTTTTTACTAATTCCCTCCTGTGAGTTTTTATATATTACTGTTTAGGGTGGATTATTTGTTATCCTTAAGTTTCTCGACTTAAGAAGCAGCAATAATCTTAGGTTGCATTAATTAGTGAGAGAATTTTAAATCTTTTGTGGTTTTTTAACAAAAAGTAACTTTTTTCTTTAGTTTATTTTTAATCTACGGCAAGATTTCTTTTTCGCTTTTACTTGTGAGTTTATCCACACTAATCATATCATCGTTCCCACTTATTTTGTTTATTAATTACTTTCTCTTTTTGATTACAGCAGGTTTCATATGAATTAAGCTTTATTGGAGAGCCGGCTGTTATTTGTTAACTCGATATAATTTTAATATCTCTTCTTCATTAAATAACTCTTCTGCCAATTCATCTATATTTCTCAAGTCTTGACCATCTGATTTTTACAATCCATGTGTATATGAAAGAATGTTTTTGGAAGACTATAAATACAGCTCATTTGCCAGTTATTATATAGATCTCAATTGCTGAAAGTCAGAAGATCGGCCGCAACTTACCTCGTCTTCAGTTTATTCCAACTCACTTAGTGATTATTTATATTCGTTTCTTTCGCCATATTCTTGAGAATATTTAGCAGGTTTGCATATCTTATGTAGTTTTTTCAGAGAGGGTCGACCTGGGTGTGATTTTTTAATCATTTTGGTTATTATTGATTAATAGCTGATAAGGCGCCTGCTTTTTAATTGACTAATTTATAAAAATATAAATCAATATTAATATTTAAACCTTAAAACTTAAATAATTAATAAATATAATCTCTCTACACCTTGGACATGCCAGATATTAAATGGTCTGATTTAATTAAAAACATAAAATTAGTCAATCATGAATGCGTTAAAACTTCATTTTTTTAACTTTACCATAAAAGAAGGTTTAAAGATATTTGGTGCTTCAATTGTTTTGTATTTTTATGCTGAATTATCCACTGAATAACGTGATTTATCCATCTTCCCTGTTATGCTTTTCAAAATTGGTTTCATCTTTATTACATTTCTATTAGTCAGTACATTGTTCTCAACATTATCAGATCCATCCGAAATAGTCACGTTTTTATCATTAATTGAAGTATATTTTCTTGGAGTCCCTCTTGCTATATCGATAGTGCGATTGGTTTAATCACCCTCCATGCGACTCACTCTTTTAAAATCAGGTTTGAACTTGTTGCGTTCCGGATAGATCAAACTCGAGTCAAATCGATAAGAGATGGATTTGAGTTCTTGATTGTGTATGCTGTGCTTCTCCATCATTTTGTTGGTCTCTTCATCTACTGTAATGGATTTGTATTCTAATTACTGAGCTTGCATCTATATATTTTGCAACTCTCTCGTCATCAACTGCATCTATTTCTAAATTTTTTACTCTGTTATCTTAAAACTTTTACTCATAACTTCCTTCTTTCTCCTCTCTCCCTCAACTGCAGTTATTATTTATTCATATTTCTTTTTGAGTTAGAGGAACTGCTTGTTAGTACTCACCTCTAGACATTTATTAACTGCTGTTTTTGTTTGCTCTTCCAGCTTCATTGTTATAGCTTTTTCCTTCTCAGTAAGTTTTTATAGCTATTGATCGAGTTGCTCCTCATGATCTTTTCTTTATTTGAGTTTTTTGAAATAAAAAACTATTTTAATCTTAAGCTCTCGCAGAGAACGGTACTCCTCATCTGATGCCTGGATAGATTGTATTTATTTCAATAGTTTATCTATGCGTTCGGTGTCCACCCATTGACTGTGTTTCTCATGTCCCATATCATGTATTTCCTTTCCAATTTCGGTGATCATATCGTTGAGTTCAACCAAATAATCCTTTTTTTAAAGTTATTTATCCTGCTAATTTAACTAAATCGCATTATTGATACACTGGATTTCTAGTTCTTTTGCTTTGCCAAAGTTTTAGCATTTATATCGATTTGCTTGGAAAGGAATTTGTAGGGATCAGCTATCTGCGCTTCTTTTGGTTCACTAGTACCGCTCAGCAATTAGTAACGATTTAACATTTTGTTCAATTGGGAGTTCATATCAATAATCCTTTCCCTCATTTCTTTTAACTATTTCTATAATTGTCCGGCAGTCATTGTTTTATATTTTTCTCCGTAATTGCTTGTAATTTGTTCAGCTGTATTGCTTAAAAATTACCATATGTCAGTTAATGCTAGTCTCTGCTGTGTAATTCAACGTCAATTGAATCATCTAATTCTTCTGAGTTGCGAGAATGACGATCGGAAGGATCATTTTCCGAGCGTAATAACTCCTCAGTATTCATGGAATTATTTTGAATTGGTTCCTGGGGCATTTATACCGAAGATGGCTGTCTTTGCTGCAACGATATGATCTAACTAGGTTTTGTCCAATCGAATAAACTGGCTATATTGGCATTCTTCTTCTTTTTTTGATATTAAGAAAGCTGCTATTGATATTGCTGATAGTCGACTATAGTTTTTTTAGAGCCAAACTACGAGTTATTTAGAGGCTTTAACTCAACCTTAGCTCGGAGGTATGATTATTTCATTTATTGATTAGTCAAGTAATAAAATTATTATTTCGGCATTTGAATTGAAATACAAGTCTTTATTTTCCAATTTTGCCTTTCAGAACTGATGAAAAGATATGGAAAATGTTATAAATAGGGAGTAAATTATTAAGCATTATTTTTTAAAATATACACTAATTTTTCAAGATTTGCTATCACTTTATTTTTAAATGATAATGCTAAATCAATCTTGATCAATTGAATATATTTTCGATAAATGTCTATGAAATATGATCGGGAATAAATAAATAAAACAAATAAAAATATTTAAGATTCTCTAATAATCCGAATCTAAATGGTAGTTACTTATTGCATACTTAATTAATGCTATCCTGAAATATCTGTTGATGTTATTATTATTTATCAGCAAATGGGAAATTAATTATGCAGAAACCCCAATTAAACTGTCGTCACCATGCCTTAAATCGAAAAAAAAGATAATTCGCAAGAGATAAAACCTGTTGACAGCTCACGACCAGAGATTATATTGAAACCCGCAACCAGTCCAGATAATAGAGAGGAAGTGAGCTCACTGCCATTAACAAATAATCACGTTTAAGAACGCATTAAAAAATTATCCAAAATGCAGATCTGCAACAATAAAATCTGGAGAATCAAACAACCTGCAAATATCATTTACATGAACGAAGATCCAAAGGTTCAGGATGCTTTACCAAGCGGTTATACTCAGATTTATAAAACCAAAGACAATGAAGATTTTCAAGGATTTTTTGAAGGAAGAATTGAGAAAGATTTAAGTATCAATTTGGAAAAAGCTATTTTTGTTTATTCAAATGCAAGCTATTTTATTGGCAGTGGCAAAAATCAAGGCACTTATACAAATGAAGTGACCAACTTGAAATACGAAGGAGGATGGGACAACTAACAGCCTGAGGGATCTGGCACCGAAAATAATAATAAAGGAGTTTATAAGGGACAGTATCATCTTGGCGAGAAGTAGGGGCAAGGAAAGTTTACTTGGGGCGATGGAATGTCCTTCTAAGGTAGTTTTCTCAAAGGAGTTTTTCACGGAAAAGGTCATCTGTAAGATCCACTGCTGAAGTATTCTTATTAGGGAGAATATTCCTTTGGCTAAAAGCATGGACAAGGAATCGAAAAACGTGCAGTGTCAACATATGAGGGACAATTTTACAAGGGAAAAAGATTCGGGAAAGGCCAATTAACCGTATATGATGATTAGAGTCGTGGCAATGTGCTCTACACATATGAGGGCACCTTCAATGAAGGAGTTCCTTAGGGTCGTGGACGCTACTCAAAACCTCGAACAAGCACGAAAATTGAGGGAATCTGGCATATGGGCTGTCTCAAAGCATTGCTCTGAAGTCATGTCTGATTATTCATATAGTATCAAATAACATGAATAAACTAATCACGAATTGTTACTGAATAGCCTGTTCATATGCTTATTCTTGGTGATGGTTTACTCGCTGAAAAATTTAAGGAAGAGTTCCAACTTCTATATTTGTTGATTCATTGCCTTAGAACCCAAATGTATGGCAAGGCATAAAATGATCATTGCTAAGCCGTAAACTATGAGAGAGACTTCTACGTACTTGTATTGCACTGTATATAGAACCTCTAAAAGATTATTTACCACTGTATCGACAGCATAAAAGAGATCTGACACAGTGCTTGAAGCGGTGCTACTGGAGTTTTTTAGTTGAGCGATTCTCTGCTCGAAAGTTGAGTAAAAGCTTTTGTAATTAGTAGTTAGAACTGGATACATATAGTTGCAATCAGGGCAAGGAGCATTTGACAAAAGACTGTATAGTTGTGGTATTGAATTTAGTGGAAATGTCAATACTTTGTAAATATCAGCTTAATAATTAGCCCTAATGCTTGCTGACATGGGCAGATATAGATCAGCCAAGATGTAGTTGGGTTCAATGATGAGTTTGGCTGCAGTATCGAGGTCATAGGGTGAAGTTTTATAGTAACTGAGGGCGTTAAGATTAATTGTGGTGTGTAATGCAAGAAATATAGCCATTGCAATCGTAAAAAGGCCTATGACAACCAAAGTGATATAGTAGGTCTTTTGCTAAAGGACTTCCTACGTTTCTTGATCACAGTCAAAATTAATCTTGATCTCCTGTGGGTTAGTGATAAGTGCGAACTCAATATTATTGATGTCTCTCCGTTTAACCATTTCACTAAATTCTTTCAGCAAGTGCCATTCAGACATTTGTGCCTCTACCTCTCGCACTAACATCCCAACTCCTGCTATTTTGCGCTACAAGTCTTACTTTTAAAATTTGAAGAATGCCTACAGTGTCTAGTTATGTTTCCTTTGTCTTATATGCAACCACACCAACAGCAGGATATAGGCAACTGTAGCCAAACACAAAAAAACGAGTCGAATAAAGAAGTTAGATCGAATAGTATTGATTGTCTGACTCCATTAAGTCAGTGTATCAGTGAACTTTTGGTCAAATTCAGAAACCACCCCCAAATAATTATTTGCTATTTATCGATAGTAAATTGTACTCGTTGGCGGGATGATTTGAACTGTGCTGTTACTGAGGTTGAAAGGATTATTAAGCAGTCGCTGCAGTGTCGCCGGCAGTTGAGTATTAAACATATAGTACTTGTTCTCCGCTATGACATCTCCAAGAAAGGTTGTGTAATTAAAATACTATTGGTAAAGGTAGTCTTCGGACTAGAGGAGACTTCCATTGGCAAACTGATCAATATAAGTACTGTTGGGATTGAATACACTCTTCAAGTATATCATCATTGCCCGGTTACGTCGCATCACACTATCACATTCATTCTGCATTTGTAGACTAGCGCTCACTGTACTTGAGATATTAAAAGCTGTCAACACCAAGAACATAGCTGTCACTAACAGCACATACCAAAAGAGAGTGCTATTACGTTGTAAAGTTGGATTAAAACCTACTTCAGGGGCAATGTTTGCGGGTTTTTCATCTCTTTCGAGGCGTTTTTTAGATTGATGCTGGTAGACAGCTGACATCTCGAAGGATTTACTGACTGCGAACTGTCCCAAAACTAATTGATCGAGAGGAAAAAGATGAGGCCCTTCTGGATTGAGGGAGAAATTAGAATCTATCTTATGGTCTGCCTTTTCATCCTCACTGAAGACTGACAGTTCCTGCTTCGATGAGCTATCTCCACTCATATCCAATCTCTCCTCTTGCTTTTCCACTTATGGAGCATCATCAGCACGCTCTATCAGGGAGCCTAACTCAGTGAAGTTTTAGATGCGCTCATAGGTCCGAATTATAATCTTTCTCATTTTAACTTTCCCACCACATAAATTTAACTTAAAGAATTCAATCTACGCAAAACAGGCTCCAACAATCTATTATTCCTTCATCATTTTTTGAAAAGCGCTAAGGAGGCGTTGAGGTAAATCCTTCATATCTAATTTGGAAGAATCGCCGACCATCAGGTTGGGATCGCGTGTTTTGGAGTGTTTAAAGAAAAGAGTGCGCAGGCAAACTCCTAATGAGTCCATATACTTGATGAGTGTGGGGAAGAGTGGCATTATATTGTAGTTTTTGCGCTATCCAATCCCCAATTCATCCAAATTTAACTCTTCACTACCGATTTTGCGAGTCCACCCCTCAAGGTTACCAAATTAATCAGTAAGAATGACATGAATTTATGAATCAATGCGTTAGAGTATTCCTGCCATATGAAAGGAACTAAAATCATTCATTATCCAGTTATATCCTATGTTCACCTATTGTAGGTGGAAATCTTGGTTGTAGGCGTAGAACTGCAGACGTAAATCCTTCCGCATCTGTTTGCTCGAGTAGTTTTATAGAAAGTTCACAAGAGTACTATCATGATGAGGCTTAACGCTGAAAGGAATTATTTAGTTAATGGATAGCCCAAGAAGATTTGATGGCTGGTAGCCTAGTACTCCAGGCAGATTTTTTGAGATGTGGATTATTTTTCCTATCTCTTCAAGTACGTTTATGAAAATGACAGTTGTTTTTTCACCAAAAAATCTCTCCTTGAGCTCCTTTTGATTGCCCAAAGTTGATTATCCACTCCATTTTTAAGCTTTCTTGAGGAACATGGAGTCATGATAAAATTGTCCATAAGTCTTGATCAGCAAAAAGCGGGCTTCAATGGAGTACTAATTGATCTATATCATGTGTCTGATGATACCTTTATTCTTGGTAAGTATTCCTATCAATTTCCCAACAGCTTTGCCCAATATTTTATTCTTTCCCTACCTACTCTGTAGAAACTTCAACACAGAAACACTTAGTTATGCAGCTTCTAGCAAATTATCAACAAAAGTTAAGAGTTATGCCTAAAATTTAATGACATCTTCTGAACCTGTAACACGTACACCTCCGCGATTGATTCTCTCAATAGCAAAGCATTTAGATTTCAAAATTTAGATTTATAACTGGTTTCGATGACTGTTGTTTCTACGAGAAAGAAGAATGAGATCTCGAAAACCCCGTACAAAAAGTCCTTCATTCCACAATTTGCTTCTAATTCCATTGAGTCCCTAACTTTCAGAGTCAAATCTTCGAACTTCTTCCCACTCCTGGGCTCGTTAGCTGAATTTGGTATTTGCTATCAAGATGATTAAAATTGTAATGAGCAACAAAGAGAAATAGTACTACTGATTGAAATAAGTCAACAGCAAGCCAATTGAACAGATCAGGGAAGATAGCAGGATCAATCGATGTATTTCTTGGTTTTTACCGTAATAAAAAGGCATGTATATACACACCACAAAACGAGTGAGAGTGAACAGAACGCCCAAGACTTGACTTACCACTCCCCCAGTTAAATTTATAGATATAAGACAAGCTGTAACTAAAGTGTCTTCAATCAGACGGTAGGGATAGTTAATTACCACCAGAATTTGTTCACCTTCTTCGTGATCGCCCAATTCGAAACTATGGTATTCACTAATTAGGCAATTAATTATAGCTAGTATGAGAATTATTGCTCCGAATACTGTCAAAGCTGTGCTCAACTGCGACAGTTTTACTCCGAAAGACACAAGTAAAGGTAATCCAAAATAGGGGAAAGTATAGATGATGACCCTCACGATGGAGTCAGTAAATGATTTCTAATAAATACGTTTGAAAGCGTGATTTTCGTGTTTGATTGGGATATTACTGGCAAGCACAATATTTACAAGTGCTACAACTGGACTGAGTAACGCCAGCAGGGATAATCCTACAAGTGTAAAACTAAAAATATCGCTTTGCTGTGCAATTTAGAAGAGGGTCGTTGATAGACCAAAGTATGTGACATCTTTGACGAAGGTGTTGTTTGGAGAAAGCTGCAGGAGAAGATCTGCAATTAGAATAGTGCTGGACATTAGCAGCAAGATACTACTAGTGGGAGTAGTGATGTTGAGTTCATTAACAAATTCAATGTACTCCCGATATGCGTGGTATAAATTGTGCTCCATACCCTTCTATTCTCTCATTTGTGATTCTAAATGATATTGTTCACTCATTCATTTAAACTATAATCAATCAATCATTTTTATTATCTATTTGCTTTTAGTTCTTGCATTATGTCATTCGGAGAGCAAGAAAGTGAATTTGTCTTTGATCTTAGGGCACGATGTTCTATTTGACCCATCTTCATCGTTTGTTTCATTTGACTGTTTTCAGTTTCTAACTTTTGAATCTTGCTTTTGCAAATGTCGAATCTAGCTCTCTTGCTCATAGATTAAAAGTTAATTTTTCTGATTTTGCCGTGTTTATTTCTCTAATTCCCCTTTTGCAAAGATTATTGCTTTTACAGCCTAAGTCAGTTATGCAGAGGTCTCTGCCAATCTTTTTTTTTACCATTCTAGCTCTGGATGATGTTCATTTTCATGTGCCGCATTGCTTCCTTGCATTGACTTATTATTGATTTAGTATTCTAATTAATTTGTTGACTAATAGTGGCATATACTAATGAGCCAAATTAGGAAAATCAGTCAATCAAAAGCATTAGAATTCAATTAATACATTCTTATTCAAACCAAATTATTAATATTCAATTTAAAAAATTGATTTTTATGAGCAAAATCAACATTCAATTCATTATTTAAAAATTATGTAGAAAGGGAGTTGAACTTCAATCTGAAATATAAGGATAAATAGATCGAGATTTATTGAAACATTAATTTTTATTTCATAAACGATGAATTTAGTGAGTCCAAAGATAAACAGGTCTAGGGCAGTAAACAGGGTATCAGAGACCAGTAGCGTGTACTCAATCTAACTTTATATATAATCCTTCAAGATTGTGCACCGCGGATACGTATACTTTATGTGGGTGTCCGACAATACTCAGATTCAATCCTTGAGATACTAGTCTGTCGGAAAAACAGTGGAAGTTAAAGAAACATTGACCATTAGCGAGCGAATCATTATCAAGAACACCAGAGAGCAGACGTCTACTGTATATAATCTTATATTCAGACCTTTCTAAAACTTATAGCTGCGGATGGATAGGAACTAGACGAGTGTGAAATACCCATCAATAGTCTTGTGGCTCAATATAAGGAGATGGAAATTCCGATGAACAGAGGACTCATCCTCCTCAAAGCGAGGAGAAAAATGATGAACATTTCTAGTGAGGAGGAGATAAGCAATCCCATCAGTTATCGAAGACGATCCAAAGTGTAGAAATTTAGTGAAGGAAATATTATGGAGATCTAATCAGCACAGTAATAGCTGGGTCGAATAAAAAAGGAGTTATAGGACGAGGTATATCTAAATAACAAACTAAAAAATGACAGAGAAGTGTTGATGGCAACAAAACAGGATCTGGAACTGGAAATAGAAACAATGACTGAACAGATTAGTAAGGAAATTTATACTTTGAGGGAACACTATTAAAGCAGGATATCAATCCGTGAACATTGCTATGAGGAAGAAATTTAAGATATTGTCAATGTATTTAACAGTAGTTCAGAACAAACCAAAAAAGTAGTTGAACTCATTTTGAAACAAAAACTTAAATTGGAGGAAGAACTCAAACCTCTGCAGGAGAGATTAAAAAAGAACGAAATTGATCAAGTAGATAGTGCTGAGAGTTATAGAAGGCTTGAAAATGAAAAGAATCAAATAGAACGAAGCTTACACGAGGCTGAATAGGCAATAATAGAAAAGAATCAGCTGATAGAGTTATTGAGTGGTGAAAAAAGTTCTTTACAAGAGTAAACAGATGAATTAAAAGCTCATTTGAGTAGCTTGTAAGGCTAAATTAGAAGAAATCAGGAAACAATTAGCAATCAAGATAGCACTTTGACCTCTCTACAAGAAAAAATGCATGAGATTTAATTTGAACTCAACAGTAAGGAAATGGCAATCAGATAATTTTAGCAAAACTTGCAATTATCACGAGAGAAAGAGGAAGAATTAGGAAGAGAAAAAGAAGTAATGCTAAAGGAAATCACTCTCCTGTAAAATGAAAAGAATGGCTATTTCTAAGAGATCGGCACGTTGAAGGGTAGACTTTAATAATTTGAGTACGAGATGGAATTTAATTAAAATGTGATGAATCAACTCAAAAAGCAGCAGGCACAGAAATAAGATTAACTATATGCCCAACTATAGGCTCTATAAGAGTTGTATTCCAAAAAGATAGAAGAGATGCTGCTTAATTATCAGGCAGAAAGAGAACAAATTGAGAGTGGCCACCAGGGACTGCAGTTATAAAAATAAGAGCTAGAGAGAAAGCTTTTCGAGATGGAAAAAACACTCTATACTTCATAAAATCAACTGCGAGACATGAGCAAAGAGATTGAAAACATTTCAGGCCAGCTCCAAAGTAAAATAAAGAATAGTGAATAGAAAGATAAAGTGATTACTTCTCTCGAAAAAGACATGAATAAAGTGAAAGAGTAAAATCAAAAGATAAAGATGGAGGTTTAAAGAATATAGCAGGAGAGAAATAATTCGTCCCACAAAGATGGAGAATTGAATCCATCCTTAGAGAAGTATAAGCAAGAACTGTTGAGTAAAGACTAAGAATTGAGGAGGATGTTTGAACAAGTTACAACTAGCTAGAAGCAGATTCAAGATCTTAAAGAATAGAAATAACTAACCTAATTATAGTTGCAAAGAATTACTTAAGCAAAGTCAAAGAGGTCAAGAGGTCCAAGAAGCATTTCAGGAGATAAAAATGACCAATTCTAATAAATGCCTCTTGAAGTAACGGAAGTCGTGGCTCATAAGTAGCAAGAGATTATCGAGTTGAAGGGTCGAGTCGAATAACTGTAAAATATATACCATAATATCCAATCCAAAATGCAGGCAATTGCTAATAAATATCCTGAAATCGACATATCATTATTAGATCTGAATGATCTTCAAAACTGTGATAGTTAATTGTAGTAGGAGAGACAAATAAACCTTCAAGCATCAACCTGTCGCCCAATGACTTCCACTAATAATGCTGGTCCTGTTTCAAATCAGATTCCTCCAATCAATCCCACAAGTCGATTAAGAAAGAGGCCCACTCTTGAAATATCCTTTCCGATTAAAGAGCGTGAATAAGACATTCATAGCAATTCTTCCGTTAAACTTAGTCATAAAAAATAATATGAAGCTCGCTCTGAAAGCAAAATGGCAAACTCTTTCTAGAAAAATAAACAAAGTGAATTTTTGAGGTAATCATTGGACGTGCCTAAAGATCATGAACTCAAAAAATAGATGAGTGGCAGTAATCGTTCATAAAAGTCAGTGAATTCATATATGAAGGTATCTCATACTAAAAAACTGAAAGAGTTCTAAGATCAAATAAAAGATCTTTTATAAAGATAAAAGAGTTATAAAGATCAAATAGAAGAATATGAGGACAATCTTAATTCTTTGAGGATGGAAATGAATTCTGCAAAGGAAAATCTGAAGAATTATACGGCTAAAGAGTTAAAAGAGATTTAGGCTAATTAAAAATTTCTGGAGAATAAGGAATCTCAGGTGTTGATTGAGGATGCGAGGCTGATAGCCCTTTCTCAAGAGAATTATGCGAAAGAGGTAGAAATAGAAAAGACCAATTATAAAATTGGATAATTGGAAGGAACTCTGAATCGAGAAAGGGCCGAGGCAGAAAAGAAGGCGGCTCTGTACTAAAAAACAAGAGCTGAGATAGCCAAAAGATAAGACTAATACCTGCGCAAGACATAAGGCTTTAACGATTCCCTTCATCAGCTGCAGAAATAGTTAGCGTAAATGTAAGATAAATTGCGCAAATAGAAATAATCTTCCCAGTAAGCCAAGTTATTAAATAAATAATTGGCAATGCACCGATAAAACGATCAAAACTAACTCAAGAAATTACGAAATTTGAACGAAACACTTGAAGACAAGTTGCAAAAACTATCAGGCAGCGAATCAGTTATTAGATAATTGAGTAAAGAAGTGTCAGAACTGGAAAAGAAGGGACTAGAACAGACACGGATGATCAATCACATTAAACTATAAAAGGATGCAATCGAATAAGAACTTAGGATGATTAAAAAAAGACAAAATGATCAGACCAGAATAGCTGTTTAGTGGGAATAAAAGGCTGCTGCTTTGTAACGAGTAATTGAAGAAACAAAGAGAAAATAAAACAAACTCAAAAGGGAAATTTAATAAGGGCAAGAGGATGTGCGCAGAAGCAAACTACAAATTAAGAAGCTTGAAGAATAGTTACAGGCTGCAGGAGCGTCGCAAATTAGTTGGCAAGCAGAACGCAGAAAACATCTCGATTAAATCAGTAGTCTCCAAGACCAATTATCAAGAAAGTAGTATGAACTGGCCAAATTGGGAAAATAAATTGAGAAATGGAGATTAAAGTCCGATGAAAAAGATGAGGTGAGAATGGGTCGCAAAAGTGAGATGAGAGAGGAAATAGACCGACTTGAAAGTGAGTTAATTAGAAAGGAAAAGAAAATCTTAGAATAAACTGAGGAAAATAAACTTTTGCGAGGTCGTCTTTAGTTGTTAGAAAGATAAAACAAACGGATAATGGAGCAGAGGAATCAGACCTATGGGGAGAAACTAAAGTATTACGTCGAATAAATGAGTAGCATCAAGAAACTTCTCGAGGAGTATCAAAATTAAAACAACCGATTGAAGATCGAAAATAATGATCTTTACGAGGAGGCCGAGATAATCAGGGTCAATTATGATAAGATGGAAGCAAAATATGAAGATTGCATGGAAAGAGAGGAAAGCATTCTCAATGATTTGCAATCCTATATTACGTAAGTTAACATGCTCAAAGACAGATTGGCCCAAGCGCATAGTGAACTGGACCAGACTGAGGCAGCCTTTGCTAATTTAAGAAAAGAATCGGATGACGAAAAATTAAGCGCAAAGAAAGCATCAGAAAGAATGTAAGCAGGAGAAAGAAATTTAGAGAGGGCTTTGGCATAAATGAGAGAGTTAAAAGTTCGTTTAAGCGAATTTGAAACAAATCAACAGATAACTGGAAAAATAGACGAGAAATATCGGCAAGTGAACAGAAGGAAAGAATAGCTAGAGGAATAGTGTCAAAGACTAAAGGCGTAAAATGAAAATATCTTGAGTGTGTTCATTTACAAGCGTTAAAACCTTGAAAAGGCAGTAAGTGAAGCCAAGAACCAAGAAAAGAGATTGAGAGAAGATTAAATTGAAAGCATGAGGGAAGAGTGTACCAAGGCCATTGCTAATAAGACTCAAAGACTTTAGCAGGAAATACTGTAAGTTTATAATGATAATACGAAGCTAAGAGCAGAATTGCAGGGCTTGCACGAGGAAAACAACCAGCAGAAGGCAAAAATATATGATTTACAAAGCATATTGGAAAAAATGGGGCCAGTTCAGAGTTAATACGAAAATGCTAAAAATATTAACTAATAACTACGAGGAGAGTTACGTAAAAAGGGAGATCAAATAAGCAAAATGTAGATATCGATTGACAGAGCTGAAAGCTAATGCAAGATGAAGGAAAGATAGTTGGGTGCTCTTCGAAATCGCTTACAGTAGCTGGAGAGGATAAATTAAAAAATGAATTAGGAAATAAAGTTAAGGAAAAATGCAGAGAGATAATTGCAGTAGTCTCTGATGAAATTTAATTCAAATAAGGATCAACAAAAAGAGTAATAGTAACATAGCTATAAGCAAAGGTAGACTCGTCTAATCCAGCAATACTAAGCCCGCATTAATAAGTATGAAATGGATCTGCAAAAAGCAAAATAAAAAGAGAGTCAAACAATAGAATAAAACGCAGGAAAAATGAAAAAGTTAGAAGTAAAGATGGATGAGATGGAATCAGCTTTAAAAGAGAGGTAAATGGCCATTCAAGCCCATTACGAAGACTAAATGGGGGAATTATAAAACTCTCTATTGAAAACATCCCAATAACTCTAATAAAAATTATTAAGAATCGAATAATTGACTAATGCTATCATTGCTTTATAGGCGTAGAATAAGAATTTAAATCACGAGTTAGACGAATTGCATTATGCTAGCGAGGATGAGAAACAACTTCATGAAAGCTAACTGACCAAATTGAAAAACAAACTAAAATAGATGGAAACGAACTATGCGAACAATCTAAAAGGTTTCGAGGAAGAGATTTCGAGAGCATCTCAAGTTAAAAGCGGTAATATTTCTGGTAGTCGCATCAAAAACAATGATTTGGAGGAGAGGATTGCCAAAAGGTACGAATAAAAGTTGAAAATTAAAGATCGCAGGATAGAAGAGCTCAAGGACAACATTTATACTCTTTAATAAACCATTGTCAAATTGCGGAAGAAAGAAAATGCCTATGAGTCTACTCTTGTCTAAATTGACAGAATCAAACTATCATTTACTGAACTTGAAAAAGAACGGAGATAATCTCAAATTAAGTACGAAGATTAACTCAATCGAAATACTAATTTTATAGCAGAACTTAAAAAGGAAAATTTAACTATCAAGTAGAATTAGGAAAAATGGAGGCTTATATTGGAAGAGAAAAGTCTTGAGCATTAGAGCATGGAATGTGAGCTGCGAACTCTAAGGTAACTCTATCAATAATTGCAAAAATAGCTGTAAAAACGAAAACATATTTTTACTTCTCAAATGGAAGAGGAAAATTCACTTCAGGGACAGTTGAAATTACAGTAGAATAGAATAATGGAGTTATAAGAGCAAATCATATAAAAAAATACAAAGACTAAAGAGCTATAACAATAATGCAAGCGAAAAATTCAGGAAAACAGGAAGTGCTTTGATGCTATCGAATAGTATAAAAAGAATGAATAAAAATTTAGAAATTAGATGACCAAAATTATGACAGAACTTACTGCCAGCAAAAAGACAAATGAGGAGTTGAATAATTCCTGCGAATCAGGGAAAACATAACTCAGACAAGTCAAAAATGAACTTGCTCGATTAAAAAAGAATCAGGAGGAGATGAAAATCAACTCTTTGAATAGAGAGCAAAATGCTTCAGAACTCAAGAAGATGAATGATTAACTATCTATCAGATTCAGAGAGGCGGAGTAGGCAGCAAGGAGATATGGAATGCTCAATGAAAGAGCAAGAAAGCAGTTGGGCTTTAGCATCGATGAGATAATCGACAGGTTTATTGCTGGACAGGAGGAAAGGGAGGAACAGATTAATCAACTCTTCGAAGAAATAGAGGAGTTGAAATTCTTAAATTAGCGCAAGTTTTTAGACTTTGATGAACTGAAGAAGGAAAACTTAGAGCTTCAGATTAAGGTGGAGGATTTGGATATCTTGAATGATCAGGTCGATACGTTGAGGAAGATTTGCGACAAGTTGGAGGAGGAAAAAAAGAATACTATCTTTCGGGAGGAGGTGCTGAGGATGCAGATGTAAAACTTAGCCAATACTGGAACAGCCGAACTACGGGCTCGTATCGAGTATATCTTAGCCAATCCTCCAGTGCCATCCTATGGCTCGTTCAGTTTTTATTAAAAATGATTATCTATTACAACTCAATATTTATTCTTATTTATGGAGATGGCTGAGAAGCAGATCCATTTTATGATGATAGATTGAAATTAATGATCGATCTGGAAAGTTGCAATTTTATAGTGAATCCAAGGTTGATGGACTTCTCTAACGAAGAGAGATGTATCAACTACGATAAGAATCAAATAACCTGAATCATGATGCTATGAAAAATACTTTAACATTTAATGATTAATTGGTTTGATTAATGAAGATCAAGAAAACAATTAAAACTGAGATCAATATAATAAATCTCCTTTTCAAGGATCGATTCATTATAAAATAGTTATATTAATTACTGATGGCAGATGGATTTATTTTAGTAAGGAGTTAGAGTTAATTATTACATGTAGATCTAAACATAAAAAATCCTATCTGTGCTCTATCTTTTGGCAAATGATGGAGATAATGTAAACATTTCAACTGATTTTTAATTTAAATTATTTTATTAATTCATAATCTTAATATCTTATTAGATGATTTTCCAACTGTTTATCTTGGTACTGACTTTTTGCTTGAAAGTGAATGCTCATGGCAGACTTCCATCGGTTGAGTTCGCTTACATCGCCTACTAGAGTGCTCATTCAGAAGTGGAACTGCTTTCTTTATGACGGATTAGATGTTGATAAAAATAATGTTTACTTGATCGAAAATCCAAGTATTAACATTCAAGGCTGTGTGGTGTACTGAAAGACAACAGGAGTGATTGTGATTGCTTTCCGAGGAACTGAGATGGATATTGAAAACTGAATCAATAATTTGGATTTCAAAACTGTGCCCACCATGGAGATGAGCATGCTTAAGTTCACATTGGTTTCTATGAAAGCTATGAAAATGTGAAGTCTCTAATTGTAGGAGCTGTCAGCAAACTCATGGCCCTATATCGAAATAGAGTCAATGATATATGGGCAAGTGGGCATAGTCTTGGAGGTGCCTTAGCCGTCTTTTCTGCTCTTGATATAAGTTAAATCTTTAATAGAACTCTTAACGTTACAACATTTGGGCAATCTAGAATTGGGAATATTGCTTTTGCTCGAAATTATTTAACAAAGCCAAGTCTAGGGTACTATATGCGATTTGTTCACTATGCCGATATTGTTCCTCATATACTCCCCTTGGTATATTATTTACGATTATTAACATGGAGGATATGAGGCATGGATGAATGAAGATTGTGCTGTCGGAAAAATTTGTTGGAAATCAGAGGATCCTTAATGTTCAAATAGTTTGACAGTTTACAGCATCAGTGACCATGATAAAAACTATTATTTGAAATTAAGCTATCCCGACATGGTCGTTACTCCTAAAAAGCATCTTCAGAGAGAAATTCATTAGCCAATCATATGATTAAAACAATTATCTTTGTTAATAAATTAAATTCTAATTCAATAGCTTTGTCTTTTTGAGGATACATTTGATAGTTGTTGATGAATTCGCTTTGATTTATCGGAGATAATCGCATTTTAATTTTTAATTTCTTACATTTCAATGCTCACCATGAGTCAAGTTTGAAATATTCCATGTAATTCTCCGACTTTTGTATCTTTCATAAAACAGAAAGCCTTTCATGGATATTTTAATTGATTCAGTCAAAAAGCTCAAGCAAATATATTGCATTTTTTAGAAATCACATCACACTCTGAAATATTTCACGACAGCCAGAACTAAACCAACTGCATTATATTTGACCCATTAAAAATGCATTCTAGTGTTTCATGAAAAACAACAGTTTGATGAAATTAGGAGAGTTTGACCTTATGTTGCTATGTATTCTTTTGACTTCCTTGGTTATTTGGTGAATGCCACATTCTTATTTGATTATCTGTCATTAGATAGCAACTTGACATATTTCAGAATCTATATCAAGCTGATGAAATCAATAGTCAATTTCATGAGACGACATCCATTCTACACCAGCGGATTTTTAATTATATTTTGAACTCATTTAAATTATGAACTCTTTTGCATGTAAAATTATTCATTTTTAAAATGATA
>Ga0302186_10000666_pt1 | contig 30127 bp, 18 predicted proteins | sample II_Bog_E1_2_FD_198782 | JGI IMG/M metagenome (GOLD analysis project Ga0302186, IMG submission 198782) | Peat permafrost microbial communities from Stordalen Mire near Abisko, Sweden - II_Bog_E1_1 | ecosystem: Environmental > Terrestrial > Soil > Wetlands > Peat | place: Sweden: Abisko... | reverse complement strand
TTAAAATATTCTATAGTGACAATTTTATTGTAAATGTGTAATGACAAAGAGAAAATAATATTCGACTAATATGTATTAAAAGGAAATCATGTAAGATTCATGCGAAATACAGGAAAATTTTATAAACAACAAAACACCATATTATTGAAAAATAATTTAGTCCATTTATAATACACACTTCACTTAGAAATTATCTATAATTTCAGATTTTCCCAATCACAATAATAGGGTTTCTCTATTGTTTAGTAAATAGATTAATATCAAAATTGTTGAATGTAGAAAAAGATTGGATAAATAGCTTAAGCTTTTGAGCACCTCAACTTCTCTGAGTCTCTCACTCTTATTGATCAAACTCTCAAGAAGAATGCTAAAGCAGAAAAGAAAAAAGCTCAGCTCAGTAATGTATAATTAAAGATCATACTATGCTTCAAGGCAGGATCATTAGTCAGTCTTGGGCGAGTTCATGAAGCACACATTGTCTTTTGTAACTAAATATTTATTCAGAATAATTAATTCAGCCTGAAGGAATAGAAATCATGGGAAAGTAAAACCCATTTTTGTTGACATCTATATCTTAGATTTTTGGAGATTTAAGAGAAAGAAAGGTACTATAATTACTTGAAAAGCATGCACCGAATTATGCAAATAATCAAATTTACAGATTTTATCTTAACTCAAAATGGTTTTCCATTCTCTCTAAATGTTTTCTAAAATAATTTATGACTTCCAAGAATTTGCATTTCCAACTAGGTCAGGTATATCTTGAGTATCTTCAAAACATTGACAAATTTGGGATGATATAATATGAAAGAGATGGTTGGTATAAATATCATCCAGAGTTGAAGAATCACCTAAAGTTGGTAAACATGTTTTTGGAAAAAGGACTAAAAGCAGCCCAAGAAAATAAATAAAAATACTAAAACGATTATAAATAAAAATAATCTAAGTTAAATTCCCAATAAAAAGAAAAGATATAAAAATAAATAAAAAATCTGAATAAAATGGCTATCCAGTTCAATGAACTGAAGTTAAAAATAGCAATTAATGAAGGAAGAGTAGCAGATGCCATAAAAATTTATACTCTCGTACGTGATAATAGCAAGTAACCATTTAAATTTATGAGAAGTATCATTAAATTAAAAGACATTGCTTAATAAAAATCTACTATTGATAGATTTTATGTTTCATAAATGCAAAGAATATTTAGAAGCAATCTTAAGTTATCACAGTATACTCCTTATTACGATTATTACCTTTAGTTCTTAAATTATTTAATAAATTAAGTGTAAAATAAAGGCAACATTAAACATATTTTAACCATTTCTGAAAATCGTCTTTCAGAAGAGGAGCTCTATCAATTTGGTTAAAAAGATTTAGGAGATGTCCTCAATCGATTTCATGCAAGTTTATCAAGTTAGTATGCGGCACTAATCGATAAATAAAATCCAGTTTACGAAGAAAATGTCAAATCAGATTACTACAAAATTAGTATTAAGAGTTTACTATTGCTACTGATATATATCAATTACTACATTCACAATGAAAATAATCTAATCAAATACCTGAAGGCTTATACTGAATTATTTAAGAACACTTTAACCTATACTCAGTAACTTCAAAAGTATTTAAAGATATTAATAGAGTCAAAGATAATATAAGAACCGTAATCCGTTTAAAATGATAGTCAGCTTATTCACAAAATAAATTTTACCAAGATAAATCTGTCAGTTAATACTCATGTTCTGAATGATTATCAATAAACAATGAAGATCTTTGCCTAACTAACTAAATTGTATGGTATTTATACAAAATAAATTGAGAAAATGAGGAAACTCTAAAAAGGATAAAGATACATCAGTGACTAATTTATTATTATGTTGTGCGATTATGTGAGAGTCTATATAGAGAATGAGAGTTAACAGATAAAAGTCGAGGAAACAGTAATGCGCATCGTCAACAAACTTTAAATTATTGTAGAGAGCTCTTCATATAATGCAGATCTAAAACTTAGATTAATGTATTTTTGTTCTTATCTAAATCACCACTAAAGATTAATTTAAGTTTTGCTTACAAATGACATTAAGTCAGTACAAATGTAAACTTTGGGGTATTGGTTTCTTAAACCCGCTCTGTAGTATGATTTAGGTAACCAGTATGATTAATTTCTAAATAGAATGGTTAAAAGTTATCATTAAAACCAAAGATAGACTTCAGAGGTATTTATCTATTTAATATAGTATGCATTGAAAGCACTAAAGTCTGGACAGCTTGATCGTGTTTAATAATATCTTTGCTATAGAGACAACATCCTTTCCAGTTACAACTCAGTTATAATTATGTACTTGCTATTTCATCGATACCGCTTCGAAAATAATTCCGAATATTATTTGATCAAAATTCACGACAACATCTGCAAATTTAAATCAAAAGAAAGAAATTTTACTTTTAATGCTGATTTCAAGCAAATGAAGAATCAGCTTTTTGAAGAATATGGGTTTGCTTAATTCTACGGTCTGTATAATAGTGTTGATATCTTGCATAAATAAGTTACAATTTATCTTCATGAGCGATTATTAATTTATAGCATATTAGAGAAGCCTTTGGAAATACGTTATTAAGATTTGGAATAAGTTAATAAATTATAGCTCAGCATCAGCAACTTAAATGTATTATCTCTCTATGATTTTAAATCGTTCATTACTTACTAAAACCCAATTTAATATTGTAAGTAGAACTCTAAAAAGACGTTGGAAAGGAATGCAAATTATCTATAGCATTTTAAGAACATCAGTAAAGTCAGGATCAATTCTATTCACATAGTCAATAATTTGCATCAAATAATTAGAGGAAAGCAGATCAATTTATAAGAAATATCATTACTGGTTGACAAACTTAAATTATCTATCAAATAATCTTTAATCTTTTTTAATCAAAGCCAATATCGAGAGCAAATCAGATCAATTTCTTTGATCAGAAAAGCCGCTTTTTAAAGTTATAATCTCTTAAATATAATTCGGTAGTACGTTCAAAAAAATAAAAAATTGAAGGGCTTTAAGGAAATGGTGGAAGGCACTACAAGTAAATGTCTTGAAGAACTCTTCAATTTGATCACTTGCCTAAAGTTATCAACTGTCACTGAAAAGGAAGCATCTTACTCGAACTTGATTAAATCTAGAGACGAAGCCAATAACCGTCAATTGACAATGGATGGAAAAGAAGCAAAAAGAATTCTATCAAAATACCAGACTATATATAAGCAGTGATAAATGCATCCATGTAAATAGTATCATATAAATTTTTATTTTAGTTTCATAAATATCTCAAGATATTTATTTATTTTTGATTTGATGTTTCTTGGTTTTAGATTAGAGATCAATTTAAGAAAAAATGCCTTTGCCAATAATACCAATCTTTTTAATGTAAAATATGTCAAAGTTTAATAGATTATCGATCAATGAATAAAAATCTATAAAGTATTATTAATTAAGGCAATGAAATTCCTGAAATATTGCTTTGATTTACCAATTATGGGCGCATTTGAAAGATATGATGATCGATAGAACATAATTTTGGCTGTAATTACTCTGAGACACTAAATGCCCATCCATAATATTATAATTATACGATTAAATTGACCTATCTTTTTAAAAAAATGTATCTAATTCTTGTAAATCATAGTCACGCTGTGAGTAATGGAAATTCTATTAATTGTTTTATATTTTAAAATTTAAGTTTATTTTAAATTTATTCTATGCTACTTCAGAAGATGATATGATTCAATTATTTTGTTGACTTCTGACTATTTGAATTAAAATAGTTCTTATGGATGAATTAAGACCTTCAATTTTTCTGACTTTTTCTCATTTTTGTTTGCAATTTTGATTCGAATTAAACTGAAAGATGTATAAATCAATAGCAAAAATGAAAATAAATGCTAATGCAGATGGTGATTGGGTCCAATTAGTATGATTCTTGATATGGCTACCAGTTATTATGATTTTGTCAATTAGTGAATCGTAAATGGGGATGATAAGATTATATTACCGCACAATCATTTGACATTTAATTCATCTTCATAGATTCAGATTCACATTATCTTCGCTCATGACTCTCAGCCTGTTCTTTTCGTGTATCTTTCTGTTTATAAATCCTAGAATTGTATAATGCATATCCGCTGACCCCTTTCGTTGTATGACCAATTGCCGTATTGATTGCTAGATTTCATCCATTTTGCACTTTTAACTGTAATCTTCGGTAATTTCAGTTTACGACAGCTTTAGCTCAGGTGGAAATTATAGACATTCGATGGGTCTAAGTTTAAAGAAAGCTACTTCTGTTTGGGAGCCTTGATTTCATCTTCCAATGGATTTTATTCAAAACTATTGTTTTGGTGACTATTTGGTCCTAAAAACATTAAATTGTAGGTTTGTAAAGATAAATAATATTAAAAGTAATGATAAATATCAGTCTAGCAGTAAGCAGGTATATAAAGTCTATTAAAGGACATTATCGGATGGATATGACAAAGCCAACGGAGCTGAGAAGATCCAAATGCGTTAAATTTAGTACATTACGGACGATTAGATTTATCACATTGAATGGCTTAATTTATAAATCCTTCATAATGCGTTTCGAATATTGCTAAATTAATTCTTGAACAAAAAGCAGATTTTTATTAAAATAAATAAAAAAAGCTAATACATTCCTACTATAATAATAGAAAAATAAAAGCTTTCATATCAATCTTTGATGTCTTCAATTACAATTCGTGATTTTGCAGGTCTTGTTCGCAAAATTTACTGTACTAACTCAGTTCCTGCCAGAAAATTACGCCCACTGTTCTTGAGGACCGCTTGATAATGGTCCATCGTCTATGTGCGATTGTAACTCTCTCGACAGTAGGGGCAGTTCTGAATAACTCATGTATTACCCTCTGTTTCTTAAACCATTCACCAAGACAAGTTCCATGAAATACGTGTTTGCAATATGTCATTTTCATCATATCGTCCATCCCTACAGGGCATAAACAAATTACACAGTCTCTATCTTAACTGGTTTTCTATTGAGGATGCAGTTGGCTCATACTCATTTCTTCCTCCGGAAATATGGCTCGACATAAAACTGAAGGAAAAAAGGTTTATATCTATTGCGAAGAGAGGGCATTTTGTTGAGCAATTATGCTAGCAGCAGCGCGGGGATGAATTTGCTGCTCAGAATTGCGAACTCTACGGATGATGAAAAATGCAGCTACTATGAGAGCGATGAATAGGAGTCCTCCGAGCACACCAAGCACGATGGCTAGAACATTGGATGTGGTGGGTGCTGTAAATTTAATTGTAAAGATATGGGGTTGTGTGTCTTTGTTTTTGATACCTATTGATATACTGCTACCTCCACTGTTAATCTGCAGAGTATATTAATAATTTGGCTGGTTAACATCAAATACTCCAACTCCTGAGGACGATTCCGCATAATTAAAATAGCCTGCAATATTGGTGGAATTGTCCTGAAACTGCACAAACAATTACATGTTATTTCCACCAGTTGAGTATGTTGTAGTTAGCTGTTGATTGCTGCTGGGAATAGTCACATGATTATATGAATTGCCCGACATAAGAATGCTGAGCGTATTACCATTAGAAAGAAATGTGTCATAAAGGCTACAGTATGCGCCATATCCAGAATTTACGCAGCTGCTGCAATAGATTGTGTATGGCAGGTTATTATAATTAGGAGCTGGGCAATTCGAAGTTATTCCGCTCTGTTCCGTTATTGTAAGGGTATATGCAAAATATTTAGGCACATTATAGTCAAAATTGAAGATGAAAATATAATAAGTGTCACCTGCTGTATTCAAGTTAGACAATTAAACTGTTTGAGGAGCTCCAATGTTCGCATTTTATAAATCATAGGAGCTTGATTGAGTCGGTGATAAGTTAGTAAAATCAAAATTTGTAAAAGAAGGGAGGGACGAAGATTTTTTCACTACCATTAATGCTGAACATATTAGACTTGGAGAATTGATACTGAATTGGACTTGAACTGTATTTATACCTGGTCCTCCACTAAAAGGTTTCGGGCCCAATGTCATAGATGGAACCTGAGTGGTCTAAATGTGGTGATGTTTACATAGTTCCCAGGAACAGAAATCGGTGCTACTCCGCAAGCACAAATAAGTAGAGTTGCAAAAATAAACCAGCGTGCAGCTATCATGAATATATATTATTAGACCTTATTAAATCCCAAAGCCTTAATCATTTGGAAAGCCAGATAGTAAATAAAATGAACAATTATAGATGTGTCAATACTTCAGTTTGATGACCTATCGTAAATCAGCTTAGATGTCTTTGATGTGATGATGTTCGATAGTATCAAATTACCAAGGCTAAATATCTTTCTAATGACTTGATCGGAGCAGCTACGATATCCGATCTTCAAGTTCAGTTGACAATATTTCTCCAGCTACTTTTTTCCACTGAGGTCGATTGAGTTCTTCCCTCATCTTTTCAATTTTGAGGTACTATTGCTCTAAGATATTTCGTAGGTGGATAATTTATGCAGCCATCTTTTTCTCGTAGTGGATAATATAGTCTCTGATATATTTATCACTTTCACTGAAAACAGCCTCGAATATTTGCTGTATCTTTTCTCGAACCATACTCAACTCCTTATTAAGGGTTTTCTTCATTTAGATCTTAAAAGACTCTATTTTGTAGTTTATATTGTCAATTTCAGAACTTATTTTAATTGACAGGTTCTACAGGCAATGCTTGGACTATATTCTAGCTGATTCGAAGCTGCCACTTTCGGTCATTAGACCGCTCCATAATTTATTATCTGTTGCGAATTTCTTGACTTAGGATGTCTTTAAATTAATTAATAGATTTTCATTATATCTGGATCGCCGTTTAGTTTCTTACAAATTTTATGCTACCTTCAAAGGGTATGCCTGATGCCTGCTCCAATGCTACGAGCTATAGTTATTTGCTGAATTTCTTGCTTTATCGTCTATAAAAATGGGATTGACCTTTTCAAAGGGTTGAGTTTGCTCCTCGTCTGCTATTTCATCAAAGCCATTAGAGTTAGGTCTTTTCTCAATAGACCTAGAATCTCGTAAATTGCTTTTCAACTTTTTTCTGCTGTTTTTAGTAGGAGATTCAGCGAAGAGAGACTTCCTTTTGAGGAAATCAAGCAGACTGCTGGAGTTGTTATTCATAGAAGTATTCTGAGTTTATTATTATTAAATATGTACTCATAAATAACAGCAAAATGACAATCCATGCTTCCAAGTTATTATAATTAGGAGAATCATAAATACTCTATTTTCTTAGCAAGCTTTACTATTTTGTGAGAAATTCCTTCCTTCAGATTATCAATAGTTTGCAAGGCGATAATTTAACCTTCAAAATACAGACACTCTTGTTGCATAAAAGCTCCATGCTGAAGTTTGTCCACGATTCCTAACTCTAAGTAATCATAGATCTACTTGTTATTTGATGAACAAATATTCGTTATTCATCATGATCATCAGACTTTTCCTATTTAATCTCTATTTCTAATATCTTATTGCTTGCATCTTGACTGAAGTCAAAGCCTCCCATGACAACTATTGAATTTCTGTTGCTTTCATAAGCTAGACTATGAACTAGCAAACTACATTAAAAGAATAGGACCTGTAGGCTGAAAGGATTTTTTCATTGATATTCAAAATAGGATTGATAACTGTCCATTCATCAAGTTAAATGCTATACCTCTCAATGTAAGGGGATAAATCCCATTACCCAAAACAGCTGCCAATACCTCCTATTTTATAGATAAATTCATCCTTCCAGGATATGGCGGTATGGGAAGCTGAAGGAAAGTTCAAAGGCGAAAGAGGTATGATTGACTTGTTTTCGAGATTAAATTCATAGCAGGATTTGGTCACAATGTTCAAGTCTTTATTTCCTCCGATAATATAAATAACTGAGTCTATTTTTACAGTCGCATGAGAAGATACCCCCTCGGGAAGTTCAGCTATCTTTACTATTTGACGATCCACTAAATTGAGATGGAATATTTAATTGGACTTGAGATTAGGATTAGATTAGCGGCTACCCCCAATCAAAATGGCATTCTAAGGATCATAAAAATTATAGGAGCTATACTTTCTGACGAGACCTTTCTTAAAATTTAATTTTTAATAATGAGAAGTCAATAAACCACTTTTCGATCTATCCTTCTTCACATTATACACATCGATGCTATTTGTATTTATATTCAGAAGATATTTTGACTATGCTTTGTCTCTTTTCAGGGGAGGAGTTATCTATGTCTTTTCAATACCACTGTTAATAGTATTGCTAGAGCTACTGATATTTTTTATGGCCTTGGCGGGTTCTTCCTTTTCATCCTTAAAATACACAATAGTATCAATAAGTCCAGCCCATTCCTCCAGCAATGATTAATTCAAAACTAGTATTTGAGACTTATATTTTTCCTGCTCAGCGATGATTTTTTGCAAGCGGTGATCAATGATGCTAGTTAGTCTTTGCTTAACCTGCAGAGGGGTGAGTTTGAATTTATTTTATTTTAAAATCATAGGAATTATCAATTTGAAACTGAAGCTAAATGAATGTCCATTGATCTTAGATGTTGTAATTTGAAAGGTTCCTAATTTATTGATATTGATTGTTATTTCAACTAATTGAAAAAAATATCTATACTGAAGTTACTGATTATCTGAATACAACTCAAATAAATAATCGAGTCGGATTGTAAGCTGAAACTAATTTTATTGGTATTATTATCCTTACTGCAAAAGCAATAAACTTAAATGACTCATCCAGAAGAGGAAAGAACAAAAATAATAAACATCCAGTCAGAAAATAACTCTTCAGACGCCATTCCTTCCTTTCTTCTGAAGACCTATGAAATTTTATAAGTAAGATAATACATAATTCAGAACAACAAATATTTCGATATTATCAGTTGGACCAGGAATGGGGAGGGATTCATCGTCAAAAAGATCAAATAACTTTCAGAAACGGTGCTACCCATCTACTTCAGGCATAGCAACTACACTTCTTTTGTTCGGCAGGTATGTTGATATAAATCAAGCTTAACATGTATGATTTTCACAAAACAAGGCAGGAAAACCACGAAAATGCTTTCAAAAATATGATGTTCAAAAGAGGTTGCAAGTATTGTATTGATGATATAGGCATCTGCTGAAAGGAATCCAGCGGAAGGACTACAAAAAGAGTAAAGAAAATATCAAATAAATTGTTATCAACGATAAAAATAACTTATAACAATAAAGATAATTACCCCAAGATGAAATGAAATTTGATTCATATTTTTAAGTTGATGTGCCTAATCTCACCAAAATGATTGACATCAATAATTTAATTTAAAAAAAAGCTCTCTTCCTTGCTTAGGTGAGGACAATACCCTCGCAGCAAGCAGGCCTACTCAAATTAATCGATGTCCTCTTCGATACAAATAAACTTCAGAAGATAATGCAATAAAAATTATAAGCTATGCAGAATTTTACAAAGGAGAACAAGATCTTGATTAACAAATGTTCCTCTCCTTGTTAAGAAGACAAGCCGATGTTACAAACGACCGATGCAAAAATAAACTCTTTTGAGTCAATTAAAGAAGATCGGTTTGCCTCTTACTCCACTTGTCTGTTTTCATCCTTTAGGCAAAGTTAAAATTGATTGTATTTAAATTGCGAATGCTGAATCATTTTCACTATTAAATGCATTCATAGACTCTGATTCATGTTTAACTATTAAAGCATGCTCACAAAATGAGCCTTAAACAACATATGTAATAATATCGAATTGAAGACTGAATGTTCCCAGAACCAAGATATTTAGATCTGGAATAGGAGTTATTTCCTTCAATCACCCTTTATAAAGAGTTCATTTTCGATAACGAGTAGGATGGTTTTCACAGTCAGCTGTTTGAACGTGTCGATTATGATTCTAAAAATAGGACCATCGATTTGACTGAGTCCATTAATCGTGCTCTTAGAAATGGTACTTTTCGTGCAATGCAGCATATCATAGTCAATAATAACTTCGATTATACGTGTATGACCCTCTCCTTAGTGATTTCAAGTTCTTTGCATATTTCCCGAACGAGAATAATTTTACTCTTGGAGAACAATTTCTCCAAACTGATTTGCTGATATTTCGAGTTAAAAACCAGGATTAACAAGAATAGGAGGAAGATATAGCAGGAGTTGATTAATATGATCCCGCCCAACTCTAAATTCAGGAGCAAGCTGGAGCATAGGAAAAGTCTAAAAAGATAAAGAATATAAGGGAGTTAATTGAGCTCGTCGATCAGTGGAGAAAACTTTATTACCAATCACATGGCAAGTTATCTTTAGAGGAGGGCGCCTCTATTTTGGGTTTAACTCGCAGAAGTCTGTAGGCTAATATACAGGCCCTAAAATTTGGTTAAAAATATGGGTATCCCTTTGAGTATAATTTGGAAAAGAAGGTGAATGAGTTGAGAAAATACGTGAAGGAGAAAAGTAAGGATAAAAAAACGCAGTAGATGGAGATGCTGATAAAATTGAAAAACTACTATAAATGATTTCGTAATTTTATTTGTGAAAACACATTTGCTTACATAATATTGAGTAAATCTCTTTCATATAAATAACCATCATTGAGGGGTAGGCGTAATTTGGATAAACTCGTCTGCATGGGTTGATCTACGAGTTTATAGCCTCTTCATGGCCACGAAGTTAATGATGAACATAATAAAACAGAACATTCCGATATAGTGTCGATAGGAATAAAACCAAAAGGGTAGAGTGCCCTTGTTGACCATGATTGCTTCCGAAAATGTGGTGGATACTTGAGTTAGCAATGCAGGCCACACTAAATATTTGCTATCAGTTTACGGAATCATTAATCCAAGAAAAGACAGCAAAAAGGGAATAGCAGCACCAGTCCTCTTTGTCTTCGGTAAGGTAAATTGACTAGAAGGATTATGAAAGTTAAATTTACTTAAGGCAATTCCGCAGCTGAAGAAAGTAAGGTTGTAAAGATAATAGTATTTATAGAATCGATTGGAATTGTTTACGAATTATGGGTCGTTGTACTCTCTTTCAATCATCTCGTTTATGAACCAAAAAGTAGGCACACTGGCTAGGATGAATAGGATAGAAAAAGCCCTGGGAGTGGTTTTTGCTATGGTTTACTTCATCACTGCTACTTTTTAGTTCATCATCTTCGACACTTACTTTCGCGCATGAGTGCTGAAGCTGTTGCACATCAATCTCTGTAAAGTCTTGATTTTTTGTAAGCGGATGAGGTTTAGGTTCATTTTAATAGTTTGCAATCAGAAATGATATCAATATGAATTGAAACATCATAAATTGGTGGTACCCAAAATCAATATTGTAACAATGATTAGTCTTCATTTAAAATAGATTCGATAATTGTGAAGATTTTGAAGTTGGATATCATTGTCAGATATATTATTCAACAATGGCGGTCCCAATTGTATAATCTTTTTCGTGGCTAATCGACACATGGCATCGAGCTATTTGAAGTTGTAGGAAAAGATTTTCATTTTAATCTCCCTCTATTTCGATATCGGGTCTTCCTAAATATGATGCACATTACCATTTTTGTCCTTAATTATGTTGATTTCATTGAAAATGAGTTCCTTGCGGCCAATGGCTTTGGAAAGCGCCTCTTTGACAGCCCAACGTGAAGCAACAAATTAAACTTGCGCGTCCTCATTTTCGAACTATAAGTATCTTTCGAGTTCACGCTAATGTAAAAACTTTTTGATGAATCTTTCAGCATAGTTTTTGTTGATTATTCTTTAAATTCTTGCGTTCATGACTAGATCAATGCCTATGCCTAATATCTTCATTAATAATAATATGATAGCAAAGGGTAAAAGAGCATTCACCTTAAAATCATCAATAAGAAGATAGTCGAGATGTTTGCGTGTAACTGATATTTGAGCTAATTTATTAAATAATTCTTGCATGTGATTTTAATCAAAATTAAAATAACAAAGTTGTATGGAAAGGGAAGAAGCTTCAAACAACGGTGTTAGACAAATCAAAGCTCTTCTTTGCCAGATATCTCCCTTTTATAAATAGAAGCAGAAAACCATAGGAAGAATTCAGAAATCATTAGATATGTATACTCCCGAGCATAAATTGGATGTCATTGTCTTCCCCTAAATGTCTTTTTCGGGTTACAACTTTAAAGATTTTGATGATGCTTTACCATTTTCAGTCAAACAAAATGAAGGAGTATAGTTTTAGTTTGCCAGGAATTTGGCTACAAAGATAAACGTGTATGTGGTTTTCGGATATATTGAAAAAGTAGAAATTTCTAACACAAACATTCAATTATATGACTCAGCAGCTGTTGTCAATCGCAATGGATAAATGATTTGCAACTACAGAAAATGTCATCTGTACTTTAATGATAAGCTGTGGGCCAGTTAGGGCAACAAATTCATAAACTTCTAGTTGATAACAACTGACAAAAAATCAATTTCCGTCTCATTAGGAATATGCATGGACATCAACTCAAAGTAATTTACATCTGGAGAATGGGAGCTTGCCAATTTTTGTATAAAATCAAATTCTTAAGTTCTAATCTTCTTGACTAATTGGGTGGATAGCGAGAAAAACGAAATAACAAGCAGCGATGTGGCAGCTACTTACAATTATTGGATTCATCGGTTGCAGCCAATTCTATTAAATAAGAAAACCTTTTTATTTTTAGCTGCAGATAGGGTTGGGACTGAGTATGATTTCTTTGCCAAGAAATAAATCACATTTTATGGGTCTTCATGCGCCATGATGTTCAATCCCACCAAAATTATTAAGAATTTGGATATTTCCAATGAAGGATACCTCCTGGTTGATACATATTTACCATGACGTTATTAGTTAATTAAGAAATAATTCATGCTATCATTAAATTATCAAGTCAAAATGTTCCGAGAACTTTTGTTGCCTTAAACTGCATATCCATGAACCTTGGACTTGATTTCGAGCCATCAAAAGCTGATGAATACTTGGCTGAACGAGGAAAATAATTGCCATTTTTAGAATATCCTTTTAAATAGGTATCCTCCTTTCTATTCCAATGCCCATATAACGTTGATTTACTATCTTGGATGAGATTTGAGTATTTTCTAATGTGATTTTATTTCACACTTTACCTTTTTAATTTGGTTGCATCTTCCGTTTGGGTGTATTTATTAAAGTCAAATTTCTATGGAGAATAGAATGGTGTGCTTGTTGTTGAATTTAGTGATTTTATCTTATTTTCATGCAAATCACTCTTTACTCGAGCTAAAGACATAAATTCAACATTACCAGACCCAACTGCAGGTTTGTTTTTACTTGAAACCTAGGTCATGTTTTAAATTTGTTCTTTGAGTTGTTTAATTGTGTTCTGATAATTGTAATTTTATCTCTGCAATTGTTCAAGTTGCTAGGTGACCCTTATGAGATCATTTCTTAACAAATCAATTTATATTTTTTTGTCTTCAAGTTCTTCTGTACACTATCTTAACTTGGAACTCTGTTCTTGATCATATTGATTTTTTTCGTATTGCATTGTCCTGATAATCTATAGCAGTCTTTCCCTCATTGCTGTAACTTCTTCCTTTTAAATTTGAGTTGGTCTGGTTTGTTTGATAATATCAGTCATATTATATTATTCTTCTTAACAATATCTTCCATAATAATTTAGAGAAAATTCAACCATGGTTAAAAATATTGGATTTAAACAATAAGTAGTATAATTTATTGAATGAAATCTTAGAGAATTATTTCTACGATTACATCAATCACTCACTTCTGATGTTGAAAGACTTAATTCTATCCAATAAAGTTTCAGCAGTCCTTGCTACCTTCGAATCCTCAGCAAAGAATTTCCACAATAGTTTGGGATTGTTGATGCGTTCTTCCAAATCAAAGGCATGTGATGACTTATATATATCCATTATATAGCTAGCCAGTCTATATCCTGCTAACGTAATTCTTTTTTTGGCAGTCTCATAGACGAGAACATTATAGGCATCATTCAGCTTATTAGTTGTATAAATAAATGGGTATGTCGTGTTCTGAGCAATCAGAAATGATTCTTGTGCCCAAACTAAGGGATCTATGATAAGACCTAATGTCTCCACTTCTTTTCCATACTGCTTAATCATTGAATTAGCAACATCCTTCAGGGCAGTTAGATTTTGCAAGTTCAAGGGTCTATCGAGATGCCAGCTATCATTTTGTAATATATAAGCTCCAGCGTCCCAGTAGGAATGAAAATTACTTGTCAATCCATTGACCAAGATCACTTTCTAAGCATTTCCCCCGATATCTCCTTTTGGATATGTTCTGTTGAATAGAGCAACAGAATGCAGAGGCTGATGAATGTCTCCAACGAGATGGACAACATATCGAGAAAAGAGAGCACGCTATGCCGTGTTACTCAGTAAATTTTGTTTTAACACTTTGGATGCAGTGGCCATAGCTTACACTGAACTCACAGCCTGTTCCGTATAGTTGACGACTGGTACGACAGTATCAGCAACGTATGGGCTAACTAAAATAAAACTTACCTATCTTTGAAATGCCATGAATTAAAGAAGTCCATGCCATAAGTCTTCCCCTTAATGTCATCAGGCCAGCAAGCTGATTAAATGAAAGTTCTGCTTTTATTGTCACAAAGAATGTTAATGGAAGTCACCAATTCCCTAAAGTGAACTGCAGAGTAAGGGTCTAGTTGATTGAGCCTAATCTCTGCAATTGTGGCTGTGAGCATATGTCCAACATCCCACCATGTGAGAGCGAGTAAAGGTAATGTGAGTAGCAGAAACAACTTCATGAATTGATTATAATCTACCATCCATTAAATAAATTTACGACCAAGTATTTAAAATTAACATATTTAATTCTACTAAATATATTCTTCCATAAAATAATCCCAATAAAGAGAAAATTATGAAATATAAATAATTATTTTATTGAGGAAGCAATAATAAAATAATATGCGATACGATTCAGAAGAATAGTATGAGGACAGCTATGTATAATTACCAAACATTCGCGAAAAATACTCACCGGAGAAGAAGATTAGGCCCATTTACGCCAATTTAGCAGATACTCAGTATGAAGTCATCGAACAGGTCTGCGAGGATCTAGGTTGGAATATCGAGTTTTAAAAAGATAGAAAAACCTGGGATATAAAATGGATTGATTCAGCTGTCAGTGTATAAACAGTGAATAAAATGCAGTCTCACCAAAAGATCAACCATTTTCCAGGCATGAACATCCTTTCCAGGAAGAACAATCTTGCCAAAAATATCTATAAAATGCAATCTGCTTTTCCAGAACATTACTCATTTGCTCCTAGAACCTTTATCTTACCAGAAGATTTGGGTCTGTTTCGTAATTATTCAAGCTAAGCCCGCAGGCGGGGTTTACTGAAAACCTATATCGTAAAGCCTTAGGCTAGCTGTCAAGGACGTGGCATATTTTTAACTCAAAATTTGTCTGGTAACTTTATGGATATATCAGAGAAATTGAGAATCATGGGCAATGCGTTGTACAAACTTACATAGAAAACCCACTCCTATACAAGGGCTTAAAATTCGATATGAGGATCTATGCATTAATTGCTGGATGTGATCCTTTAAGGATCTATTTATACAATTAAGGGTTAGTTAGATTTGCGACTGAAAAGTACGAGGGAGCTGATTAAGAAAATCTGGATAATCTTTATATGCATCTTACTAACTATGCTATCAATAAGGATAGTCCTAAATATGTCTTTAACTAATCTTTGGAAAATCTAAGCCAGGGCCATAAAAAATCTCTGGCTTAGTTTTTCCAAACGTTAAAGGGAATCGGTCTGCCAGCTCAAGATTATTGGAGCAGTATAAAGGATATTATTGTAAAAACAATCATATCCGGTCAGCCACATTTGCAGCATGAATACCGAATGGCTCAGCCGCACAATCCACCAAACAACATGTGTTTTTAAATCCTTGGTTTTGATTTCATGATCGACCACAACAATAAAATGTATTTACTTGAAATCAACTACACTCCGAGTTTTTCTACTGATACGCCTCTTGACCAACTTATCAAATCTAATTTAATTAAGGATACCCTTGTTTTAATGAATGTGACTCCTCAAGCTAGAAATCAAGCTCAAAGATTGGCTAAAAAATAATTAGATAAAAGAGTTTTTACTGGCAAAACAACAAAGATGACAGCTTAATAAAGAATTCTATTAACAAATTAATGCCAAATATAGCGAGATTAATATTAAAAGAGGCATTTAGGATCATTTGAAAGGGTTTATCCTTCCAAAAATCCTGAGAGACAGCAAAAGTATTAGAAATTGTTATAGTTTTCTCTTGCTGATTACAAATAAACTATGTCTCCTCAAAAATATATGCGCTCGAGACGGTCAAATTCGAAATACAGAATTAAGAGGATTATTTCAAATATTACCACCTGCGAGGAAGAGCAAAGGGAATGCTAATCGCCTTAAATAAAAGTCAGACCAGCATAGACTTTTCTCCCTCCCAAAAAATCGACTGACCTAGAAGTACAGCAAAGTCCAATCATAACTCGCAAGCAGTTTAGTAACATAAATAGTCAATCTATCGTTTACCCTGCAACTGAATTTAAAAAGATTGAATACCGGAGATCAGACAATAAAAACATCTATCTGGGTGACTAAGTGAAAAATATGGATTTAAACAGTTTGAAAACTCGCAATGAGCAGGCAACTATGTTCAGTAGACAACCCCGTTCTAATGGAGCGCTCAACTGATCTTTATGATTTCTATTTTAAAGAATGATGATTGAACATAAATCAGCTCATGCCTGAGGCATTACTTCCTTCGAAAATGAAGATCTACATGGGATAATTGTAATAGATTGATGACCCTTTGATCTTCAATACCAGAATCTTGCGAATATAGTCTTTTGCTGGAACAGTTGCTTTATATGACATGTTTTCCTTCAGCTGCAGATTCACAAAGAATTGCATGTTTGCCTGCACATTCACAAAGTTTTGAGTTATGATGTCATAAGGACGACAACTAAAATTTTCATTAGAAATCGCTTCAACCTCAAGAGTAAAGTTGAAATTGCTCAAATTTTTAAAAGGAATGGGAGGCATGCGAATTTGATTCTTTTTGGCAGGAATTTTTATCATAGGCATATCCTCATCAGGCTTATAAAGGTCTTTAACGCATTGAATTTGTGGTACCTCACACTTAGCATAGATTGGTAGAAAAACTGGCACCAAATTTTATAGTTGTACCTCCAGATATCCTTCAATTGCATAATTGTCGCGAACTGGTGGTATTTTAACGGCAACTTTCACTTGGGCTCGTTCTCTCTTCCTAATTTTAAATCTAACCTCTTCAAAGTACTCAAAACGCTCGTTACTCCGGACAGAAAAGACATACTAATCCAAATCGTTAAATTCGGCATTACTGCAGCGTGCAATAACTCTAAGCATGAAGGGATTATTGCCATTGTCTTCAATTATTTCGTCTTTAAGACCTATCGATATGTCAAACTCTTCAATCGAACCTGGAAACATAGTTGATTTGCCAAAAGTAATGTTGGTTCGATTTATTTAGACAAAATATTTGGTTTCAGTCAATTCAGTGGCATCCGGCTCGATTGCTGCAGGTTTTTATGTGACGGGAGGAGAGGGTGCAGGTTCTTGAACAGTCAGATTATCCATCAATGTCTCAAGGGTTGGCTATTGAACTGATGTAGAACCTGAATTAAAAATGAAAAACCTGTCTATTCAGAGGAAGGAGAAGCTGAAGGAGAGTTTGAAGAATCCTCTTGTTGTTCACTCATGACTGATAATAAAAATCCTTAAATTTAATAATATTTAATCTGTTGTTAGGGTATGCAATATACGAAAACAAACCATTAAAATTAATTGATGGTGATAGATATTTAAATTAAAATGGTACTATTTTAAGCTTATGAATCACATCATCTGACTATAAATAGTTTCAAATTTAATCTTATATTTCAAATGATGATTACTCTTGATCTTGTGATTGTTTGTTGTCAGACTGTCGCCCTTCTGATGAATGCCGAACAGCTTTCGCCACTATGACTTTTGAGAAATCTTTTTTTTTGTAATTAATTGCCAAAGTGAGTAAATCAAACAGCTGTTTTCCTGATAAATTTTAAAGTTCCACATATTGATTATCGACCACAGCATCCTTATTTTTTTACTTAAAGATCTTTAACAACTATCTTCTCTTTTAGAAAGAAAGTTTATTTAAGCATTTTCCGAGTGATTTAATTTCTCTTCTGCTAAATAAAGTTGAATAGGCTGAATTTTATAAGCTCTTTTTTTGCAATAGTTCTTTTTCAACCTCAGACAATTAATTATGAACATTTTCTGTATGTTGACGTTCGGTAGATATCTTTTTTATCATTTGTTAATATTCGTGATGATAGTAGGTAGAAATCTCTTTTATCTTTTTAAACACTTCTTGATTGCTCTGGTTATAGTATAGAGCATTGCCAAACATTAGCATCATGTCTTCGTTAAAATTTTAAACAGTTTTATATACATTTAGGAAAAATTTATGCTTGATTGACTTCAAGTCAATTGGCTTACGAATCTTTTGCCAATAATCAGACAGCTCTAAAGCATAAGGATCGACTGGAAGTTTGAAAAAATAACCGAATTAATGATTTTATATGATTTGTCTGAGCTTAAAGCACTTCAATAATTAAGGACTGCAATCTTTTAACCTGTTCTCTTATCTCAGCCGATTAATAGATTCTAGCATAGCTTATGAGTAAGGCTCAACCTAGCATTTCATGTTTTTATTAAGAATGGCCATTTCTACTAATTTGCTCATTAAATGTTTCGATTCTAAATCCGATATAAATTATTGAATTATAGCTAATTGTTGATAAGTCAAATATTGTGCTCAAAGAAAGTTGCCTCTCTAACAAAAAAATAGACTCTTCATAATTAAAGATGAATTTAAGAATTATTATAGAAAAAGGTTTCAATTCATGATTTATAAATGATTGTTTGCAATTATCAAAATTATTAGGGAATTAATGAATTAGGTTATGAAATTAATATCATTGATGAGCCATAAAATGCAATCGCTTTAATTAAGTTTGTATTCTTTGTACCTGAGTATTAGATTCGTCACTTCTCCTTTCATTTTGGAATAATCCAGCAGACACAAGTCCTTCTATAGCTTATAACAGCACAATTGCATCGCTTTCAGTCTCACTTCTTACATTCATTAAAGCAATTTTCACAAATTATTTGCATTTATGAACCTTTTCTTTTGCACACCTAACCTACAGCTCAGAAAGCTTCTAGTATATTATATTTTCAGGCAATATATTATAGTTAAGAGTTTAGCAGATAAGAGCTTAAGTTTAGATGTAATCCCGAGAACAGTGATCATTATCTTTCCTTAGCATTGAGTTAATCCGACGGGCACTCAGGTAAGACTTTTAATTGAGCTTAGAGCAGATTAGCAGCAAGGACCCGCTCACTAACTCGATGTTGTCTTTGTTAATTTTAAAATTGTTAACTATAATCTTATCAAGAACTCCAACTGTTAAATGGAGTGTACTTCGGCTGAAGTGAAGGTATTTCTGCGCCCGGTAGAGCCACTAGATGATTTCATTGCGAAGGGAGAGTATAATCCGATTATTATTAATTCGGTCGTCAACATTAATAATTGGGTAAAGCTGGCCAGAAGGGACTGTAGACTGATTATTGATGGGTATGTTCATCTCTTGAAGTATTTGTGACTTTAATATAAAGTTCTATTAATTAATTTAAACATAATTGAAGACTAGTTTTGGTAAATAATTACAGATCAAATTATAACGGTAAATTGATATCTAAACTATATTTTTAAATGGTCGTTTTGATATTCTTTTCAGGCAGATAGGGATGTCACAACTCATAAAAAGCAGGAAGAGAAAGAAATTCAGAAAGATGCCAGAATTGAAAGTGATTTTTTGTCTCACTGAGCTCTCTATTAAATTTTTTTCCTTTGTGTTTCTCTTTTATCTTTTGAAAATGAGTATGGATAAAATGAGTATTTGTTGATACTGAATAAACCATAATTGATAGTCGCATATAATTTGAATGAACAATCATTAGATAACCAACTACTCAAAAACTTAGAATCAAACTCTGATGACTCTAGGCACTCCCAATCAAGCCGAACCCACCAAAAAGAATATTTAGTCAGAATAGTTGTTTAATTTTTCGCCCACTGCCACATCAAATAATCGCAAATATATCTTTAGCTTACCTTTCTCCACAGAAATATCTACATTACTAACGCATTTAACTAACAGGTTCTCTCCTCGCATCATTCACACGGAAGAAGATAATAAAGGAGCGCAAATCATCTTGGAAGGGTTGAAAATGCCAGGCCTAAGAAGGATATTTGCAAAGGTATTCGATTATTTCGTTTTTTGTTGCAGTCGTGGACTCAGATTCGGCAGTTTGGAAGAGACCTATAACGTAATTCTCATTAACATTAGAAGATAGGTACATATCTCATATAAATAGGTCATTGATCATCGGGTTGTAATAGTCGTGACAAACCCTTACCGTCGACAGGAAATTCAATCCCTGTTTGTTTCTTGCATTCTTGACCCGATTCAAGATGAACTGAAAACCTTAAGCAAAATATAGATGAGTAATGATGATATCACTTTTATAAATCCTTATCTCAGTGAAAGTTCTCCAACCCAGCTTTAGATTAACATTCATAAGTACAATATAGCTAATGCAGAAAAATATATAATTTATTCATTCTTCCAGATATGAAGGAGTTAAATAGATTCAAAAGCATTTTTAAACACTCTTTGGAAAAGATAACCAAGGAGATAGAAAGACATCGATCTAAATTTAGCTCATCAACTGTCAATAAAAAATCTTTGCAGAGTCCTTCAGCTCTCATTGAGTTGTTTAACAATGAGACATTAGCGCTAATGAATACTGTGAAAAATAGCTTTAATGAAGAGTAAAATCCATCGGCATCTTATTTATATTCTCTTGTCACTTCCGAAATTGCATAATAAATAGCTTTTTATACAATTGAGGAAACGCTCTGTCTGTTTGAACTTAATAACCTCAAAGATATCTACTATCTTCACACAGCGTAGCAATGCGAGGCATACAACAATCAGATGGATTTTCTCAATAAAAACTGCACCGATGCCGAGTGCTTCGACCATTTATAACTAAAAAAGAAGTACAGACTACCCAAATAAAATAAGCCTTACTTTTCCGCCATTGAGAGACTAAAGTCAGTCTAAAATTGCATATCTTTGAGAGAAATGCTGCTAGTCGTGCAGCAAACTTTTAGTTAGGTGAAGACTGATTGCTTAATTTCACACAAAGGTAAAGTTTAACTCTCGAGCATGGATTAACTGCTACCAGTCATGATTTTTGTGACGGTAAGAGCAGGCATTCGCAATTTTCCAGTTCTGGTTAAAATTATTGACGACTATGTACGGTCAAAGAATGTGTTCGAACTTGAAGAAAGAGTGATCACTACTCTATATGTAGCGATTGAAGATATCAGTCGAAGCAGTAGTTGGTAGGCAAAGATGAAGAAAGACTTAAAATGATTTAATTATATATTCAATGTTAGTTACTTTAGTTAGTAAATAAGAAATGACAATTGGTATCTATCAATTGAGTTTTGTAAGTTTGCCCTTGTGGTTATCGTCTAAGAGTTCATACTCATCACTTGGAATGACTATAGTCCACTATCCCTCCTGTATCTCAACATACTTCTTGAAATAAGCTTCTGTGCGGTCCCTCATTTCCTGGAAATATTCTTCATTAAAATTTATCATATGAGCCATACTTTCCTCCAGAACTTTTACGTATTTCTATAGATTAAGCTTCTATTTGGCATAATCTTCAATCTTAATCGAACTGCTACAATTCAAAATCACTTATTACAACTCTTCATTATACTTAGCTATGCTGGTGCCCACCTTCTCGAGAGAAATAGCCCATTACTCTAACATTTGCATATACTCTTTCCTTTAAATTGTCGAGGCAAGACCATCAAGCATATAGGGAACTGCTATTGCAGCGATTGGAGCCATTAACAGCTTAGCATTAATATCTGTCTGAAAAGGAAGGGAGGCAGATCCTCCAATGATGGCAAGGGTCAGCATAACTGCAGCTGGAGCAAGAGCAGTGAAAAAGGAGCTTTGTATAATTTTAGACGATTTCCTAAGAGTATATGAAGTAATGTTTCTGAAGACTGAAGAGATAGATTCCCCCCAAGTTCTATCTTTTTTGGTCTATATTCCCTATTTTTTGATTTTTTAAATTATCATTGGTGTTTTGACATCGAAATAGAGTTCGATTCTTTCCAGCAAATCCTGAGTTTTTTCAATCTGAATCAGCCATTACGAAGCATTAGTTAGTAAATTTTATATTTCGCTTCCTTAATCAAAGAATAAGTACTTATTTTATACTATGTATTGATCTATTTGAAATCAATTTTGTCGAACTAGTAATTCTCATTGAAAATTTTACGGATATACGGCTCACGAATTTGCTATAGATAAAGGTCGAAATATTCGCAGTCTAAATTCACGATAAACTGGTATAGAATATTGATTGCAGACTTGAACTATGATTAATTTGTGGAGTTGATTTTGGTGTGCAATTCTTTTTTCAAGGGCAGGAAATATTCATGTCTGAATTTAGTGATGGTTTTTGGCAGAAAGGGAGGATGCAGTTCAGCTAACTTGCATTGACTCATTTTATTTGTAATTGCTTCAATGGCTTTAAGAACTTCGGGGGGACAGTCACTGACTCCCACAATTTTTAAGTTATCTTGAATCCGTTCCTTTATTTTTTTGAATTCTGAAATAGCCCTCATTTCAATGTCTTTGGCAATCTCTTTCATCCTTTAAAATAGTAATGAAATGAAAATAGTTATAAGAATAAACGCATAGAATTTGGTAATAGTTTAAGATATCAATCAATTTCTTTTGAATTCTAAGCCCACGGACCAAATTATTGGTTTTCATCACCAATTTCAGCAACTTTTTTATGACTGCCAAATTTATTAAATTTAGGGCCTGCCTATATTTTCTTGATGCTATTCTCTTTATACTAACAGTTATCATTATCGTATCTTCTAGAAATGAATCGAGTCGAATTATATTTATCGCGAAAATCATCTTTTGCTTCCATTATTTTATTTCTTTTGGCTTTGAAGAAAGAATTGTCAACCACTTACTGATATTCTTCTTCTAAGGGTTCGGTCCCAATTTTATGCTTGATTAAAGAGGTATAGGGGTGCTATGCTTGATAAGAGTATCTTTTGAATACATGATATTCTTGATATTTGTTTGGTTCTTTCATCAAATTTTTTGAAAATATTTGCTCAATCAATTCATTTCCAGTCATTTGCTATTCTTTGGTGAGAATGTTTCTTTTTATCTTTTTACGTTATTTTTCATTCAATATAGGATAGTTTATGCACGGAATTTTGCACATAGCTTTTTTCTATGAACTTCGTCGTTGGATTAGACTCATTTTTTTATTTATTTTAAATTATCGGGTAGTCACCATTTACAGGCTGAAGGCTGTTTCGTTTATTTTTGATTCTTAAACAGTCAGTTTTTTATATCTGTTGCTTCTCTTGTTGAACAATGACTCTTAGACTGGTTTAATTCTCTTTTACTTCTAAAGAGAATGACGGAAATTAAGAATAGCCTTCTCATTTAAACATTTTACGAGGCGATTATTGAATTTAACGAGAGGAGATTGATGAATCTATTGAGAAATAAACTACTCTGGCAGTAACGAAATATTTAGATAGCGTTCTGGTGAATTTCTATTATGACGCATTTAATGAGAGTGGTTGCGATTTGATTATATTTGCGGGTGTTTTGCAGTATAATTAATGATGGTGATTGATTAATTAGAATCTGCCATTGTTGTGTTCTGCAAAAGGTGACTCTTGAAATATAAATTTATTCATCACTCAATAACAACTACGATAAAATATAAAATTCCACTTGTATTCAAAGAAATGATAGAAAATTTTCTTATTGAATGCATTAAACATTAAACTTTAATATAAAGGCTTATAACTATTAATTATACTTGCTGGAATTGTTCAATAATAATTTTTAAAACATTAAAGAAGATAATTTTGCTTGATATATTAAATTATCAAGCCGTCATTGATATAGAATCAATTATTTTCAGAAGGGTGGGGCTATTGTTGAATTAAATTTCCTAAAGATTAATAAGCAATATTGGGCTAAAAATGAAAACTGTTTGCTATATTTGAAAGACTATATTGAAATAAAGGTGCTGGCTAAAAGGGTTAAGGAAATATTTGCTGCTACCTTAATTACTGGATATTTATGGCAGTTTCAAAACCTGTCAAAATTGTGCGTTGAGTATTGCCTAGTTCAGATACCTTAGACTTTTTTTCCATTTATCTTTGGATAAGACTAAAGTTTTCCGGCATCTCGGATAATCTGAGGCATGCTTGACTCAGATTCTTTATCTAAGTCGAATCTAAATTACTTGCATGCTCAGAATTTCAAGTTGATAATTCCGTTAGGACAGTTTTTCCACTAGTTCATTGCATAAATCATTGAAAGTTTAATTGTCATACTTTAGTTTACGCCTCAAGTACCTATATTGTTTTACAGTTACCGACTAAATTTGTCATGAGAACATTTTTTAGCTTGCAACTGCGAGGTATTTTCCTCACCAAACATGATGCTGAAAAGACGATGAAATCCAGATTGACCTTTACTTGTACTTTAGGCTTCTTCCCTAAAGTCAGGGACATATTAATGTGTCAATCTAATAAGTCTTTTTTTGAGTGAAGCCAACATGATCTTGGTTTCTTCTCCTCTGGAGGAACATATAAAACAAAGGGATTTTATCATCTGAAAGAGATAAGTCCTTATAATTAATGTAAAGATAAGTAATTACCGGAATTTTCTTAATATATACTACCAATAAAATTAAAAAATTAAAAAACTGAGGAATACTTTTTTAGCTTATCAAATTATATATTCTGTTGGTTGGGGTGTGTTATTATGATTAAAGTATCCAACCTTTTTCTGCAATAATAATTCATATTTTTTTATGAATTTATAGTATAATTAAGACTATTTACTTTATAAATTATCATTTATTTTTGTTCTCTATTCCTACTTCGTTTATTGACTTGACTAGGGGATTGATTTGCTTGATTGGCATTATATGTCTACCGTCTTTTTTGCCGAAATATATTTTTTTATTATTTTATGAATGGTGAAGTTTAAAAAACTGAATTTGGATGAAAAAAGCCATTGCTATAAATACTGACGCTACTATTAAAGATTGAGAATAACTCCATTCTAAATAATGCTTTCCAAATATATAGCCAGAAATTCCAGTCACAAAGAATACAAAAATGAATGTAGTTGATAATACAAATGATTTAATATCCATTGTATGATTTTTTTGTCCATTCTGAAAAGATGAATGACCATCATGTTGATTTATATGACCATCTTTAGAGAAGTTAAATGCTCTTTATCTTTTTAATTCATCAATGAATCGTATCTATTGTGGAGTTTGTTTTTCTCTTTCTAAAAGCAGATTCATCTAATTATACGTAATTATATCGCTCCTCCTTAAGTATTGATGAATTTGTAAGTTATGCTACAATGATATCCTTTCTAGTTAAACAATTATTTACTGAATTATGGATATGAGATAAAGTATTCTTATTTGCAGAGGACAAATTTATCCTATGAAATATAAGGTTTCAGCTGTTGGACTATATTCGGCTTGAGTTTAATATAAACCATTAAACTTGGAATATTTATATTATAAGAATCATATATTGATAATAATGTTATCCAATTTATTCAGCCTATTGTTACTCTTGATTGATAAAATGATATTATATCTCTTAATAAATCTAATGATAAATTAGATACATATTAGAATTTCAAACTAGCCCAAGGCTAATAACAAATATCGCGTGAGAAAATTAACTCATAAATTGGATAAAATGAACGGTTATTGTCTCTTTAAAATTAATTCAAATCATTTTTGCTTGCTATTTGCATATTGATGCTTATTTTATTTATCCCTTCCCCGAGATTCTGCCTATTCATGATTAGAGTTGGATTGAACGTTGGGAAGAGTCACATATATCTCTGGATGTTTGAGTTTATAGTGCTGATTTAAACTACCTTCAGAGCCATATGACTTTCCGCACACTTTTACTGTACATTTGTAATATCTTTAAATTTCGTTAGCATTTCTCCTCATTCTTTTGCTTCTCTCACTTTGTCTTTAACTATGACTAAACAACTCTTCATCCTGAATATAAATAGTTGTACCTAATATTGCCTTAGGCGTGATTGTAAATGATGTTTCTCCTCAATAAGATCTTTCATCTGGCTGGTCAAGGCAATATTGGCAAGATAAAGACGGCAATATTCATTGTAGTATGGATCTTCCTGGTTTGAGTGACTAAATCAAGAGGAAGAGTACATTGGAAAATCTTTATCGAGTTAAAACTGGTCCATTTATTCCGTTAAAAGTTATGAAGATAATAATTAATATATTTGCAAGATAAGGAATGACATTCAGTTGCATTTTCTAAATATTTTATCATAGTTGATCAATAAAACTGAATTCATGATCTCTCATTGGAAATGCTATAACATATTTTCCAATCTCATAAAATACTGCCAACCATAAAATGATGTGAAATTGCAATAATTATGAAATCAAAATTAAATTTTGATTTTCTTATTTCATTTAAGGATGATCGCAATTCAGGATTTATATTTATTTAAAAATTACTGATATATTGATATTATTTTATTAAAAATCAATCAACATTCAATCATTTTTTTATTTTTTTCCATGCTTTGTTCTTATGTGACAATTAAGCGCTATTTTTGAAGAGTATTTATGGTTACAATTTTATACGGGGCAAGAAACAGCTTTTTTATGGATATTTTTTGTTTTTATCTCTCCATTAACAAGGGATGGTAATGGTAAACTGAAAAATGGATGATTAATCAGTTTGTCCATATTCTACCTGGCCAGGGTAAGTTCATGAGATATTTATAAGATTTGTTCTGCCATCCATCTTTGTTGCATATGAAGAGGTTCAATCAAAGGGAAGGGAGAATTGACGCCGCAAAAGAAGGAGTAAGGAATTGGAGATGCCTCAATGGGTGGAGCAGAGTTTTATTGATGTGATTTTGAGTTAAGCATTGAGTATTTAAACAATTTTATTATAGCGGTCAGACAAATTTATAATTAGTTAATTCTAATTTCCTGACATCATACTTCACTTTCACAAATATTTATTTAACATAATTTAATAAAACTTCTTGGTATCAATTTTTTAAAAATAAAATCCATACTTATTTCCTATTTTACCGTTAACATAAATTTATTAATTTAAACAATTTGGCAGTGATTTATTTTCAGTCATATTTTTGTTTTGGTCATGATCTTCCTTCAAATTTGTTTATAGGTGGGATATTACTCATAAATTGATATTAATTAATATTTATTAAGTTTTATTTAATAGTTGATTGATTAATATATCTTACAAATGTCCTTTAACCCCAACGATTTCGTGTCTCCCTATATCACTCTTGATGAAGTTCTCTAAATCAAAAAGGCCTTCGATCTGTTCGATCGTGATCTTGGAGGAGCTATTGATCCTCGAGGTACTTTCTTCTCTATCAAGAGTTAAAAGTTGCTATTAACTCATTGGGAATTGAGGCAAAAGCACAGGCTGTATATCAAATGATTGCCGAGCTCGACTCAGATGGCAGTGGACAAATTGAATTCCCTGAGTTCTTCTACATGATGACTACTCGCCCCTCAGATAATGAATCAAGAGATGAGGTCCATAAAGTGTTTATAACCTTCGACAGTCAAAAAACTGGATTCATTGCTTTGAAAGACCTTAGAAAAGTGGCAAAAGATCTCGGGGAGTTGACTGACGATCAAACACTCCAGGATATGATTGAGAGAGCCGATGCTGATGGTGACAGTTTGGTCAGTGAGGAAGAATTCTACAACTTAATTACCAAAAAGGCCCATTGATGCAAATATCCATCATCTCAAACTATTTTTCAATATTAAATTTTATCATATATAGGATCACTATCCGCTGTGATATGTGGTGAACAACACCGATTGATAGAAGATATTCTTAGCTTCATATATGTAAATTATGGCCGTATCTTCCTGATTATCAACAATAAGAAAGATTAGATGAGCATATTTATTGAATATGAATCGAAAATATCAGCCAATTGCTCGTACACGGCTTCCGCTAACTGAAGATGCAGTCAACAATCTATCAATTTACCTGATGTTTGCTTCTGGATCATATCCATCACTGGTCACAAAGTTAGTCCTTGAACGACGAATGATTTTGGCCTATTTTGTCTCTTGCGTCTCTTTAGGCTATTCGATTTTGATATCATTGGTGATTTGTATTGGTTGGTATAGACTTGCGGAAATGTTCGCAATCTGGCCGTAAGGAGCTTAAGTTGAGACATAGTTGGTGATTCCTAAGGCCTTGGCATTCTTTTCGCTGATATGAATTATTTTTCTATTTCACATATTAAGTACTGTTCGACAGGCACATACTGCAATTTCATGGTCACAACCTCTTTGGGTTGTGTTTCATAGACAATATCTTCCTTTTAGATCGGGACGTATTCGATTATATGTTCCACTGAATAGTAATCAGTGCAGGCCCTCTGTACGGGAACTTGAATTCTTTGTTAGACATACTCTATGTATTTTTGTTAGTAAGGCACGTATTCTACTCTGCGAGTTGGTGGAGGAATAGGAATTTGACCTGATTATTGATTTAGGTTCAGTACCATCTGTGCTTATTTCTGGCGAGCTCCACTGCCTCGCTGAACTTCTTGGACAGCAATATTTTTTGGAGGCGAACATGAAATTTTTTGATAGAAGAGAGATGATGAGGGTCGTAGAAATGAAGTTGGAGAAACTGTGATTTATTTATTGAGATATGGAGTTGTGACCTGCTTGACGATGGTTTAATTGTCAGTCTCTCTTGGAAGAATAATATCCTTCTTAGGACTTTCAGTATTTCTTGGTTTGGTAGACATCAGTTAATGTTTAATTTAAAAAATGTTGAATTCTAAAATAAAATGAATAAAAATTACAATTTGTCGAATCTGTTTTCGATTAATCTTTTTTAATTAAAGCTATCAGCAATAGAAAATTCAATGCCATCACAATTTTCTCCTTATGATTTCCCCATTTCGGAAATTAATAAAAATGCTGATGAGCAAACTAATGGTGCCTTAAATGTGGAAAAATATCAAATACCTATTATCTTGAAATTAATGATTAATGCTTATATTATTTATATTATTCAATCTATTACATTGCTAAAAGTATATGACTGGAAACCACCTTCATTCATAATCAAATGAAATCTGCTACCAAAAAGTATCCAGAGTTACAGGGATTTTTTCAATTCCCGGACTTCAACCACATACAGAAGGACTGTCTACCAAAAATTATGAATGGGGAAGACAATTTAGTCCTTAGTGCTCCAACATCTTCGGGAAAGACTGTTCTGTTTGAGATGGCCATACTTAAGTATTCTCATCTTCCCACCCCCTTCTGTCTATATTTAGCTCCCATTAAAAGTCTCTGTCACTAGAAATACAGTCAATGGAGCTCTAAATTTCGTTCTAAATTGACAATTGCAGAAATGACTGGCGACGTCATCTAAAACAACAATGATAAGTTCCTTCATTCTCACATAACGATTGGTACTCCCTAAAAATTGGATTACCTCTCCAGGCAAAGCCTCTAATATCTTAAAAAAATACGACTTCTTCTAATAGATGAGATTCATATGCTAAATTTTTAAGAAAGAGGAGCCACCTTGTAAGCTATTGTGAGTCGGATTATGAGTTTAAATAATAAAGTGAGAATTATCGCAGTCAGCGCCACAATTCCCAACATTTATGAAGTCGCGGAGTGGCTTAAAGTTCCACGTTAGT